>Ga0209629_10000276_pt1 | contig 26622 bp, 15 predicted proteins | sample TergutCu122P5_FD_187286 | JGI IMG/M metagenome (GOLD analysis project Ga0209629, IMG submission 187286) | Cubitermes ugandensis P5 segment gut microbial communities from Kakamega Forest, Kenya - Cu122 P5 (SPAdes) (version 2) | ecosystem: Host-associated > Arthropoda: Insects > Digestive system...
TACCTTCTGTTCGCTCATCACTCTAGCAACTCCCAGACAGGACTGAACAGGTTCTAACCCGAGCAGGAGGGAGGGTGGAGGTTGTGGCTTCACTCTCCCAAGGTCGCACAGCTGCTGTGCAGTGCAGCTTGTTTACATACAAATCAGTCCCGGTCATATTTGAACCATCTTGTATTTTAAAGGTTTTCATTGGGATATTTCTAATTGTGCTTCATTATCATCTAACATTTCTTCTGACAGAACATGAATGTGCTCCCACATCTGATTTTAGAAACTTGTTCACCAGTCAATATATCGGGTCACTTCAACCAAACTGAAACACACACCAACTTCTATATTTCCTACAACCCTCTTTAAGTGTTTTCTTCCTTATATTGATTTCCACCATAAAACCCTACCATACACCATACTTCATATTCACAAACAACAATAATTTACCTCTGTTGCAGGCAGCTAATGAAAATAAACTGTTTAGAAGTTTTGTTAATATTTGTGAACAAGCTTTCAGATGATGGTGTGTAAGGGAACATGGTGCAACACAACAACTTGATATGAGTCACACGCCTCGATACCCTAGCCTTTCAAGTGGATTCCACTCTGAAACAGATGCAGTATTTTCATGCAAGTAAACATGTTATTTGGGCCTTAACATATTTCACTGACACATTTTATTGATAATGGCACAAAATGTTTCATCTGCGAATGTACAGGAAGTTTTTGTCTGTAAAGGGCCATTTTATATAAATCCAGACTGATCTTTGGCAAAAACACTCAGTTTAAGAAATCACTTGCTCTTTTATGCATAACTTTCTCCCAGTGGCTTACAGCCTGATTTACAAGGGTCTTCATCATTTTTATACAAAGGTTTCACTTGTGAATATGTTTAGTCAATTTGGGATATATGTTCATACATTCAATGAAACAAACATTTATTCTGGTGAGAAGAGAAATTATATTTCAAAAGCTGATGATTACTGTTTTCTGGGCAGTGTATTCCTCTGATGAGTTCTGCCACAAACAGGTCCTCTGGGGCCCATTCTTTCTTTATCTGGAAAATTAAGTACTACTGTGAAATCAGGTTAAAATGAACACAGGAATCAATACTTACACCAGTAATCAGTTTTTTCCTAAACTGGTTCATTTCTCTGGTGCACAGAATGTTATGTTTACTTACTTACATACTTGCTTGTTCCATGGAGCAGAGTCCTTGAGAATCTAACCGGTTTTCAGCTACTCAAGACATTCCACGCATTTTATGTAACCCAAAGGTGCATTATCACACAAATGTAATTAGTCATCATTCCCATAAAAAAATGTAATGACAGTACACAATATAGGAGACATTACTTGCTTGATGCCACTCGGTGAAATGTATCTGACATGACACATGAAGATGATGTGTTATGAAAGATAACACAGCAATACGGAAACTTTTATAACTCATCACTTGTAATGTACTTTATGGTACCCTTTCGGAAGTAACATACACAACGAATTCTTTCAAAGTTAAAAATTGTAACTGTGAAATATCCTACAGGATAAGGAGTTTATGTACCTTTGTAGGAAAATGGGAATACTCTAAGTCTGGACATTCTGAAGGTAAAAGAACCCTAAACAAATGCTGCATGCATACCCAAGACCAACAGCATAATGGATAATGACACCTGTCAACAGGATTCACAGAATATGAATTACTTCTGAGTGAAATCTTTGAGAAATAGATTTGATCACAAATTTATTTATACACTATGAATTAAAAGGTACAGAATTGAACTTTTGTAATGTCCAGACTGCAACATCTTTTGACTTTTACACAGTTGCTATAACCTTTATTCTGTCCAAACCATCTTGGGTTTCCTTCACAGTACCTGACACATTAACATATTGTAAAATATCCCCTTTATTGTAATGTCATGGTACATCAGCAGTATTTGATTTTGCATATCAAAACACAGAGAACTGTAGAAATATTTCTTCCTTTACCCAATTAAACAACTCAAATTACATAAAAACAGAAAACAATACCATAAATAAAAGTGGCAATAAGAGTTAACATTATTGCACAAAAAATGTAAATTATGATATCTATTTGGTTTTATGATACATTGTCTTTGGTCACACTAGCTCAGTATTTCAAATTAAACTGTTTATATTGATCTGGTTTTAAAAAAAGGTAAGAAACCAATTATGAAACCTAGTAAAGAGAAGAAATAATGTGTATACATGTAAAAAACATTATCACACACACAGAGAATATATCTGGTATATATATATATGTATATATAACATGTTTTCGTTGTTTCCAAAACCTCAAAAACATTTCACATGTACATTCTTCTTATATAAAAAATTATACATTGTTCATTATATAAAAAACTAAAATCTCATATCAGGCATCTCTCATCAGCACATAGATCACTTTGCCTCTTTTAACAAAATGTGTTTCAAATGCACAAGCTAAGGTATAATTTACATAAAAACAACAATTGCACTGGAAGCACATATTTAAAAGATAAAAAAAAAAAGACAAATCTATTTGGCACAAGGACTCCCCGTTATTGTTTCTTAGAAATGAGATAAGTGTTAAGAAATGTATGGAGTATAGTTTTGAAAACACAAGAGACGTATACATACAAACATTTAAAAAGATCTGCATTGTCATATTGTATTACGCAGTCAGAACATGTAAAGTGTAGGTAGAATTCAAATTTAAAAGTGTCTAAGTGAAAATGGGAAGCAAGTACATGAAATGGTTCTGTTTCTGCCGACTCTTAGATGATGAGATTACCCTTTAAGTTGAACAGAATTTCCATATTGTAAGGGTGGTTAGAAGCAATGTCTTCATTCATCCACTTATGACACCATACTTTTTTATATATACCCCAGTATAAATTTTCCATTTAAATGGACAAGAAGACACAAATTATGCTCAGACACAAAAAGACCATGCATTACAAATGAAAAGGAAATTTTATACTATAATTAAGATAGATAAAACAACAAAAATAATGAGGAGGAATGAGTGAAGGAAAGGGGTGAATTTCATTAACAGCTCCACATTCATTTACAATTTGTGGACATCTTATTCTTTTAACCCCTCATCAAAGTTGAGACATATATAATTATTATATATATGTATATAATTTATCTTGCTCCGGATAGAAAACTTCTACATTCTTAACACAAAGAGAAAGGTTATTTAAAAATATGTACCGTGAGCAAGAGAAATATTCATTATTTACAAAAGTGTGAGATTATTAATATCTGTGGGACCTCATCAGCATTTGACCCCATTTCTTCAATATAATTATAATAATTGTATCTCAGTATGTATCTATATATAATTATCTTCTTTCATTTATATTTATAATATATATATATATATCACACCTTGTGATTCTATGAAATCAATCTTTCTTTTTTAGGCTGAAGAATAGAAAAATTCCTTATGTGCATGTGTGCACCATAAGAGCACATACACTGGATGGGAAACTGCCCCATATAACCAATCAGGTCCCATCACTGTGGGGAATGGGACACGTGCACTCCTGATAACATTAACGGCTTAGAATCAGGCAAAGGATATAAAAATTCTTCTCTACATATTATTGTCAAACCCATATACACAGCTCACACACTTGGAAGTATCAACAATTCGCTTCACCTCTAAACTGTTCCTGGAATGATGAATATTTTGTTTGTTTCTGTAAAACAACAAATAGAACATACATCTATACATGGGGTTCCTTGCACATTATCGATGTGAGAGAGTTTAATGCAAAGACACTTTGATTCGTTTTTACACACTAAATATGTTTACACTTTTGTCTAAATAATAATAATAATAATAATAATAATAATAATAATAATAATTTACCATAATCTCCTCCGAGAACCACAGCACAAAAATAATAATTTATGTGAATCAGTAATCACCATCTTAGTACAATACTGTTAACACAGCTGATCTCATATATTAACATTCCTAATTGCTTTGATTACACTTGGCCCTCAGCAAGATCCTCTACAATTACAATGGGAATTACAATATAGTTTTGCATCAATCCGTTTTAGTTCAGTCTGTAGTGCGTTTGTCTAATATAACTTGGTTCTTTTGCTATATATCTCTTTTGTAAGTGAGAAATATCTAGCATTAAATCACATGTGATAATAGTAGTTGTGTGCTACATGTATCAAGGTACACTGAGGCAGCAGATGCACAGTCCTTTCTTCCTTTCCTCACTGATGACCTTTTCTCTTTCTTACGTTTTCCAGAGATGTTTAACCTGAGATGGTAGTGAGTTATTCATGACCTCAGTGGTGTCCTGTAAATGGTTTTCCAAAAATATGTCTTGACACTGTTTGAACTGTGGTTGTGTTCAAGGGACTGCTGATACGTTCTGGTAAGACCTGTAGCTTTTATGGAGATATTTTTACTATTTCTTTATGTACCATGCAGGTAAACTGCTTGTGTCTTTTGTTACAGTTTATTTCACATTTTTCTTGAATGGTTAAATTCTTGTTAACATTTTACTGGTTTCACCCACTGGTTTTCTTTAATTATTCAAATGTTACTGTGGCCTTAATCCAGTAGATACTGTTAAACTCTACATACATTATTTGATTTGGGTTTAGGTATGTGTATTTTCTTGCTCCCTACATGCATCCAAATTTTCTGTTATTTAGGTCTTAGAGAATTTAAGTAGAAAGGGTATATGAAGTAGGCTCAGAAATAGAGTATGAAATAGAGTATGGAGAGGCACAGTTCAATTATAATTCCTGTTATCAACTTGTCTGCTTGTACCATTCAAAGAACTGAGTGTTAAAAATTAGTTAAAATCATTTCTTTAGAAATAGAACACAATGAAGAATTAAATTTTCATTATCATATAACACCCCACCTTCACCACACCATACTGAATAGGTAAAGAGAGTGACCTCTAACTGTAAGTATTAACATGTTAACTACGTAAAGTCACAAAATATGGATCCATAGTACCAGCAGAAGTTGAAAATATGTAATGTTAATATTTACACTAATTTTAGAAGATACATGGAATTCTAATTAGAACTGACTGTTGTTAAAAGTACATGAACAATCTTCAGCTTAACTAATTCTCCAACAGCCTGATATATTTTGTTTCATTAAATTTGAAGGAAAACTCTAAACAATAAGCTTTATTTTGTAACATACTGCATTAAGAAATTAAATCCTTGATTTCAGATTCCGGTCTCCGGATTCTACACTAAGCATTTAATTCTGGCTTCACAGAGTTTAAATCACACTTGTTTTTAGAATGTGAATGACAACATGGCATTGTTCTCTTTGCCAATGGAATTTGCTCTGGTGAAGACATTAGTATGTCCATTTAATTTCAACACACCTGTTAAATATTGTAATCTGTCCATAAAGAGCTATACAACCACCTCCAGAAAAATGTACCATGCAATATGGTTGTATTCACAACAGTGTCTGCCATTTTCATTCAAAGCCAAAGACTGTGCAAAATCTACATGCATCAGCACTTGGTACTGAAAGTTATCCTCATTCTACATGAAAATTATACTTCAAACCAGAATAAAAATAACTGCACTTCTGTAAAATTACTGTAAAATATTTTAAAACTGGCAGAAAAATTACCATAGCCTACATCCACAACCTGTAATTCAAACTGACTTTCAAATTGAGGAAAAATTATGGAAATTAAATTAACATTCCAAGAATTAAGTACTATGGTGACATATACAAGCCACCATTACACCACAATCCATGGGCAAAAAGGCTACATCACTTTCTCGCCCTTGTTCGTCCTCATTCTCCAAACTTGTGTGATTTTATACATTAAAGGTGGCAGATACGATGATTATAACAATACCATCCTATGTACATGACTGGCAATCTCACAAAATGACAGGAGAGGGTTACACAATAATTCTCCATTGGATTATGTTTATAATACAACTTAATTAATCAAGTAATTTCTAATTTCTGCTGTTGTACCAGCACAGCAGTTGATACCAAGAAAAATTATTCAGTTTACTAGCATTACATTGACCTAACTAAGACACACACCTGTCACAAAACAGATATACAGTAACAGAACAAATTTATTTTTGAAATAGCTGCACTACAGATACAGACTGGCATGACACCCAGTGTAATTCCCATTGTATTTCTAGAGGATGAATGAGTGTTCATAAATTAACAATTTTGTACTATGATGGTGATATATGGACACATATGTATGTGTGCTTGGTACAAGATCAAAACAAATTATTGTTGTATCTGAGAGCATTGTAATATGAAACAAAGCTTTGCAAAATGCATTCATAAATAAGATATTTAAAAAATCGGCTATGGAATTACTATTTTACCTTGTCCTAAATGCTTTTAACATTATGTATACTACACGTTACTTCATACTGAAAAACAAATGCTTCAGTTTCTAGAGAGAAAAATATTATAGTGAGCTCCTGAGTATTTGTGTGAGATTATAAGGATGGGAAATAGCAAGAGTATAGTATATAGACAGGACAGGGGTGGATGTTAGAAGGCGTATAAAGAGAGGACAAGAGTTAACATGAGTACATAGACAGGATAGGGATGGTAGTTAAAAGGGGTATACAGGCAGGACACAAATGGTTGTTAGCAAAAGCATACAGACAAGACAAGGATGAGATCTAACAACAATATATATAGACAGGATGGGGTGGAAGTTAAAAGGAGTATAGGCCTATAAACAGGACAGGGTTGAGAGTTAACACAAGTGCAAAGGACAGGGATGGGAATTAGCGAAAGCATAAAGACTGGACAAGGATCTCAGGGAAATGGAAACTTGGTTCATTATTTACCATAATCATTCAACTTTTGTATCATGTGCACCATTAAGTGTGTTTTTGTATTTTATTTTTGTTCAAGTGAGGAGTCTATTTGTATTGTCACAAGAACCCACCAATAGCTGAGATACAGAAGTCACAGCTAGAAATGAACAGTACTTTGTTTACTAGTCAAATCAACGCTTGTTCAGACACTGTGGCTAAAACAGCGACATCACTGGCAATTTCTAATTTATGCTGTTCAACAACCCGGGTTTGAATGTCTCCATTACAGTTTTCACACCGATCTACATAAAACACTTCATATCATACACATATATATCACATTGTGACCATAACATAGTTCCTTCTCCATCTGCTTTAATTTGACAAGCCATTAGCCGGTGTGGAAACCACAACAGCATTCTCACAGCACTTTCTCTATTGTGGTTCTTACATTCCTCTGATTTTATATATACACCTTCTCAATAGCAACAAATCATGTAACAAATATTTTATTAAAATAATTGGCACTAAAATAAAAGCCCTATGTAATTAATAATCATATATATACATATAAGTTTTACAAAACTACGGTATCTTAAGAGGTACCCTATTAATAGAGGGAAGAAATTAAAATATTGCATCAAATTGTCACTTCCACCTTTATAATGAAAAATTATTCTTTAGTGCCATTATTAAAAAGTGTTTTTCTTAAAGAAATTCTGATTAAAACAATGTGCCCAATTTTCTATCTACAAGCATCACTACTGGCCAAGGAAGTCCCAATAGAATGTAACTCAGATCACAAGAGGTAATTCAGATCTGATGGAGCAAAGCTACATTCAGCTAACAGAAACTCTATGTCCTTTCTAAGGCTTATATATAATTTGGTTCCAAGGTGCAATGTGGACAAAGAAATAACCAGTAAAGTGGTGTCATGGAAGGAAATAGTTATGTGGCAGTAACAAATGCTGTGACAAGTTTTCGAAGATGATCGTACAGACTGGGAACATATCTTTAGCAATACAGAGTAAGTAACATTACATAAACCTCCACACTGCAGTCTTCTAGATTGTTATGTCATGTGGGTACCAGTGTTTCAGGGACATGTACTGCCTCCATGTTAAGGGTGCATTTCTACCTTAAGACAGTAACAGCACATGCCTCTGTAATACTGGTGTCCATCATAACATGTAACACAACATGAATACATAACAACAAGAAAACAAAGCCCCAAGACATAAAGTACAAAGTGAAAGAGGAGCACAGGACCTACCCTCCAGAAATTCACTAAAGATCAAGTCTGAAATAATGATACATGCCAGTTTATGTATTTATCCACTGAGGTTAAATGCATAAACCAATGTGCACTTTGTCAGGCATGTGGCTGAACAGGATGCTTTAAAGTAAATCAAATTAAATGACATCGAGTGGTATGTTTAGAGTGAATAATGAAATGGAATGTGCTAGGAAATGGCCATGGTCTAAATTGAGGTATTATCCTGGTACCTGCCTGGATACACTCAGGAAATCCAACCAATATGTATCAGGTTTGCAGTTTATAAGTTGTAATATGAGCCCAGGAACTCACATATATGAAAAAGGAATTCCATTCACTCATCTATGGTGTTAGATAGCATAAATGGCCAAATAGGGAAACAACTTGACAGTATATAAAAATAATAACAAATTAGACTATTTCCTGAGTATTACAATACAAGCAATGCACCTTGCAAAACATTTGCTCATACCACCAAATCAGACTAGATCAGGCTGGGAGACATTTGAAAGATATCAGAGTCTAAAATGGGCCGAAGTTAATGTATTCTCCAGACACTCAGAAGAAAGGTGTTAGTATAGGTGAACAAAATGTATGACATGTTTTATTAGTTTGCTTCACCGCCATAATGAAAATTAATTTATCAGAATATGTGTCTTATGCTGAAATGAGAAAAAGCATTTAATGGTAAATTTTGGCACTGAGATTACCATCCTATTGCTTCACATGATTACTGACATGGTTTAAACCTGCTGTCTAATTGTTTCTATAAATCTCAGCCTGCTCCTTGTATTCAGAAATATGAAAATACCATACAGTGTACATCTGAAAAACTTTAGGACAGTTTTTAATGCAACAATAATATGACAGCCACCCACTGGGCAATGTTTTAAAAACCAAGTTTAATCAGTCTACAATTAGCCACTACTGAGCTGCAACATGTACTGCAAATCAATTTTTGTGTGTTGTAATTATTGACAAACAAATAGTAATGACTGTATTTGGCACAAAAGTCAGTAAAGTACCCCAGACACACTGCACATGATTCCAAATGACTTTGGTCACAGTGCAATCAGTCATTCCAACATTTACTGATGGCATGCCTGTTTCTATTAAGGTACGGAGAACATGAAAGCGGACTCCAGAAGCAGCTACCCTTGCATGCACCTATAAAAAATAGAGGCTGTTCATGGTCTACTCATTGAGAACTGTCACACCTCCTTCCAAACGAATGCAGAATGATGAAACATTGGAAAGGATACTGAGTGTACAATAGTCAAGTAAAATTTAAGGAAGAGGAAGGTGTGCAAGAATTTGTTCATCATGCATCAATGATGGAGCAGACAGGAACAGATTCTTCCTGTGGCTGAATGTGACTAGTTGTGGGGTTCCGTATACAATCCTGAAACAGAGCTACATAACAGTGGAGCAGAGTTTATGGGAAAAAATTCACCAAAACTGAAATTGTGTGGTTCCAAAAATATTGCATAAAGATGATTTTCATCATTTTTCATGCAGACAGTAACATACGCCATGAATTCCTTTCAGAGCCAAACCATACATGCAGTGTATTAGCAATGTTATGGAACAGCTCTTAAAAAAATGGAGACAGGCCAGCTTTGTACCATCAAAGAGTTTGGTTCTTGTTGCATGACCGTGCACCATCACATAACACTGCAATGGTGAAGTAGTTTTTGGTTAACAGGAAGGTTGCTGTGCATCATCACCCACCCTCCTCTGACATCACCCCCCTTGACTATCTTCTCTTCCCCAAACACAGATTTGCCCTGAAAGGTTGGAATTTCCAGGCCATTACAGAAATTCTGGATGCCATTACAAGGGAAATGAACAGCATTCAGGAAGAGGCATTCCTAAAAGGAATACAGTAATTTTATGAATCATGCAAGCGAGGTGAAGAATATGTTGAAGAAAAACAGTATAATTTTTAGTATATGTGCTTTTTTTTATAAGTTTTCTCCTAAAACTTTTCAGACACACCTTGTACTAAATGGACACATCAGTGAAATAATATGTGGATATGCAGAGAAGAGCTCCCTGGAAGTTATCCCCTTTCTGACAGAATTACTCGAAATTACCTATATAATTTGGCCTTTCTCCATCAGTTCTGTAAGAGACAGTGATATTTATAATACTATCAATGTAGAGCATATCAAACAATTCCCTTTGTTCTGTAGTGTCACTAAACTCCTCTTGCATTTCTGACTCAGACCACCTTGCATGTTCAGAAAAGATTTGACTAGCTGGCCAACCATGTTGCATTTCTTCTCAATCAGAACTGTACATCAGCTGAGGTGGTGGAAGACAATTGATTTTTATGTCATTAGCATTTTTATTTTATTCATTGGCACAATAACAACTTTATGGCAAGTTAATAAACTTTTGGTAAATCTGGACACCTTTACAGTGGGTTCAGACAAAATGAAAATATGTTTGCGCTTCATAATGACTGCAACCATTTCTCATCTTCTTTTCACCCTAATTTACATTAATTTATATATATATATATATTTCTACCGGTTCTCAGTTGGCCGAGAAAATGTTGAAAATTATTGTACAGGTACCGTAATCTCCTATTAATATTCCTATATGTACACAATGAAGAAAATACGTTCATACTTCCTGAATTTAGGACTAAAGCTACAATTAAGACAGCATCCCTCTGTGGAGAACTGAGGGAACAAGAGTTTATGGCACACACTTTTTTGTTTTAAAGACTTTTAACATTAACACCTTCTTCTTGAGTACATTTTAAACAAAGAAGATGCAAAAGTTTCACAATGGATGGACTTACATACTTACAAATGAATAACACTGTAAAGACCCTCCTTTCTTAATATCACTTCTCACTTAGGTTTATTACTAAACAGAGCCATTCCTATGAGTCATCTGCAATGACAAAACTGTTATGTAATGGGCTGGAGGTATCAGGGTATTCAAATTTTTAATTAGATAGATAGATAGAGAGAGAGAGAGAGAGAGAGAGAAAGGGGAGAAAAGTTTGAATTATTTAAATATCTTTAAAAGGATTCAAACATTTAAAAAGGGGTACAAACACTCCATCTCAGATTAACAGTTAAAAGATGGAGGACTTGTTTCTTTAGTAATTACATATGAAATGCAGGCATCTACTGAATCTAAGAATTCTCAAAAAGATTCTCCAAACACTACTACATTATGAAGAATTTTACAATACAGGAATTCCACTAACAGTTTTCAGTTTTGTCACGGGTCAGGAAAGCCATTAACACACATAATGTGATGTAAGTTGTGTTGCCAGTGCCCTACATGGAATGAGATGCACTGCTTTTCATTCCAACATAGACTCATTAAATTTATTTTCTTCTGATGGGACACTTTACATTCGCAATATCAGGGTGCGATCCAATTTTATTTCTGATCCATGCATATACTTTAAAAAATTAAGTGACATATAGGAATTTATTGGTACTGAAACTTCTTTCAATTAAGAAAATATGTAATATAAGGTCATTAATTTCAAACATAATCTTAAAATGTGTTGTTAACAATAAATCTAATTTCCTGACCCGAGCACATAGCAATATTAAACACCAGTAAAGCGAGGAATATTTAAAAGGAGAGAGATGAAAAATCACTATATTATGTTGGTATTAAAATGAGTAAGGGAGAGAAAAACGTGATGTCAAGAAGAAGAAACTATAATGAACAAGTCACCTGAGAAACAGGATGCTTTCTGTTAATGTTTTGGTAGTCCAAGGATGGAATGCATGAATCCATAACAGTACAAGAGATTCCAAGTTGTGCAATAATATTATGGCACTGTTACCATCAAAACACAGTAAGAACATATTTCTGAAAGTGCCTGACATAACTTTCTGAAATTTTTATTGGGTCTGGTTAACATAAATCAAGGATGAAAATGTTTCAATAAAACAGTAATTCAGTCTAAGCCCCTTATTAATTTAGGTAGTTATCCCACTGTATTGATCAGTCTAATTATAAAAATATAATCTGAACAGCACAGCCCTTAGTCCTCATAGATGAATATAATATATTCCTTATATTGTACTACAACATGTTTCAGTCTCTGAATGATAAACACCAACCAATGCACTTCATATTCAACAATATATTAGTCTAGAAAGCCGATTTCAATATTAAAATACATAAAAACACTCCACTTTATGTATTTGAACATTGAAATCAGCATTCTAGACTAATATATTGTTGAATGTGAAGTGCATTGATTGGTGTTTATCAATCAATGAATTGAAAAAATGCACGGTGAAACGTTAAAAAATGTTTCAGTCTATTCACATGGTCACCATCGTAGTCATACAAAACATAGAGGAATTTAGCTTTTAGGAAGAGGCCTCCCCTTTACGGTGGTTACCTTGTTTTAATATTAGTATTAATATTACTCCAAATAGTGGAATACTAAATGGCAGAATGTATAAAACTTGAGTATATTGTTAATATATTCCTGTTATTCCTATGGATGTCAATGTCCTGTTACACTGACATGTTGTCAGGTACTCTGTGGTATGTTGTTGCATAGTGGATGTTAATTTATGTAACTCACATTCATTTAGTTTGTTACAGTATGGTAATCCTTGTGTACTTGATCCAGAGCAAAGAATGAAAGTTGCAGAGGACTGTGCCAATTCATTAGAAATAGGGAACTACATTCGGCCTAGCAGGTATTTCAGGTCTAGCTTGAAAATCATTAGGATGGCTGATGAGCTAGACCTGAAATACCTGCTAGGCCGAATGTTGTTCCTTATTTCTAATGAATTGGCACAGTCGTCTACAATTTTCATTTGTTGATCGGAATCAAGTACACAAGGATTACCATACTTTAACAAACTAAATACACAGTTAACCTCATGAATGTGAGTTACATAAATTAACATCCACTGTGCAACAACATACCACAGAGTACCTTACCTCCTGTCAAGGACACAGGATGCTTTGAATAGCAGTTGACATCTATAACCATAACAGGAATATTTTAACAATATACTCAAGTTTTATACATTTTGCCATTTATTATTCCACTATTGGGAATAATACTAATATTAATATTAAAACAAGATAACCACTGTAAAGGGGAGGCCTCTTCCTAAATGCTAAATTCCTCTATGTTTTGTATGACTACCTGATGATGGCCATGTGAATAGGCCGAAACATATTGTAGTACAATGTAAGGAATATATTATATTCATCTATGATTACTAAGGGCTGTGCTGTTCAGATTATATATTTATAATTATGCTCCTTTGACTGATATTAGTAACTTTACATTGCACTGCTCTACACAGCATCACCTGAACGCTTCTCATTTCATTGCTGCTTGAACCTTACACTTTCTCATTTCATTACCTAAGTTTACCATCAGCACACCATTTGATGCTGTTTATTAATTTCATTTTTTCAATCATATAATTACATAAACAATTTACAAATATTCCATTGAACATTCAACAACTGCTGCACACCCCATACACATTCAAGTGCCAGGCAAAATTTAAACACGTGTGAGATGTACATGCCATGCTGACTGCTAAGGCTCCTGCATGGTCTTGTCAGATTTTGACACAAACTACAGTGGCTTTCTGTTTCTCAGGTTTGTTCCAAAGGGGTTCTGTTTGTGTCAAGGGAGTTTGAGGGAGGGGTGGAAGCTTTTGACTCCTAGGTTAGTTAGCAACTCTTACTGTGATCCATTCTCCCTCTTTTACATACAACCCCTGATGAGAATGGATTATTCTTCAATCCACACACATAGGTAGATAGGCAGATTAATTCTCCTGTAACTCTATTTCAGGCTGTAATGTTGGTAGTAGTCCTCTTCTCACTACTGGTAGTCATCCATCTTCATAATCTTATGCAGTTGGAATTGTTTATTCAAATATTGACCTTACCAGAGCACTTGGTTCAGTCTCCACTCACAAATGCTGAAATACAGATTTGCCATCTCAGGGAAAGATTGCTAGAAACCAGAGAACATGATTTCCAAATAGCATCGACTGTGTAACAAAGTGACACAGTCTTTCTGCATAGATCAAAGAGGTAACAGAATATGACATAAAATTATAACTCACCAGCTTCGGGAAGAAAAGGGAATAAATATTACAATTATAAGTGTTGGAAATCTACCCAGGAGAGAATAATTGTCAATCACAGGTCTAAAATCTTCAAGTGTGGCAGTTCTTTACTTCTGGCATGTAACATTATCACCTTCATTGGTTCCTAACATTTTGAAGGATAATGCTGTCCCCATCTTCAGGGTAAGTCAGTCCATGAAAGATTGCTTTATCCTGAAGATGAAAGCACGCTGATCCTTCAAAATGTTGGAAGCAATTCATTCAACAACACAGCATCACATCCCAAAAGACTTGAGCCTTCAGCAACATCACTATGGCAACCTCAAAGCTTACAAACTCGGGTACTTTTTTTAATGTTTTCCATACCGTTGTGTTAAGATTTAACTTATTAGAAAACCGTCAAACACAACAAATATATGAGGTTACAGGTTACAGGGTGTCCTCTATATAATTCAACAGGATGACATGTTTCAGTTGCACTACACCCGATACAGGCGCTATGTACGGAGCTTAATCACACAGTATCACATCATAACACCCCAAGAAGACTCTAATGGCTCCTACAGTTTCAGTAAGTGATACAACGGCTCTCGAAACAACTATTTGTGCAATAACCTAAGCGAAGTGATAGCGAAAGTAATACTAACTGACACGCCGTACCGTACGCTACATGCATAAGTCTCCCCAACCAGTGAGTTAAACAATACCAAGACATTAAGAAGCGACTTAACATAATATTTTATTAGTTATATTTTACTTACTATTTTAATCCAAGAATTTTAACTTAGCAGTCATTACCAACAATGTAAAACCCAATGGGATCCCACTGCATTCCGACATACTCTGTTATATGCTATATGCTCTAGCTCTTAGGACCTGATGATGGTCTAAGTAGACCGAAACCTGTCATCCTGTTGAATTATATAGAGGACACCCTGTAACCTGTAACCTCATATATTTGTTGTGTTTGATGGTTTTCTAATAAGTTAAACTCAGGTATGATCACGTGCCTCAGTAAGTTTCTCATGCACTTCATTAAATGCATCTATTTTATTTGTTTTAGCAAATTCAATATTGAGCCCTTCTATCAAATTGAAAACCCTTACATTGGAACAACACAGCTACTGCCTCCATACACACACATGACCTTCAAAACAAACTGACTCCAGTTATTCATAAAATTAAATGTAGAAATGGGCTACAGCAATACACTAAAACGTAAGGCGCATCATTTTCAGGCAAGTTATCATTCCTGCAGGGTGCTTTTTACAATTACTCAGTCCACACACCTTGCATGCAAGAAATCAGATCTTTTTTTTTAAAAAAATCATTTTATGGACTACATTCAGACTGGGATTTGGCACTAATATCACATTTTATTCATCCCTACTTTTTGATCTTCCTGGTCTGCCATTTCCTTAATTTGCAGGGTACCAGTAATAGAATGAGTACAGCCTATAGAGTATAAACTTCATTACAGAAAGAGAAATCATTAATATTACATAATGAAACTATGTCACATTAAACAACAGACTCCTCTCTAACACCTCTGTCTTAACAAATGATTCATAACTGGCCATATATAAATATACTGTATTCTACACTTTTTTCACTGACTGTACTTGCAATCTTGCTTCCCAGGGAAGCCCACAGACCAGAACTCTTACTGTAGTAGAGCTCTGTCTACACATCCTAGCCAATTAGGGCTGTCCACCAGCTGACATCCTCAAGTCCAGCAGCTTGTTTCACTGCATACCATGTCTGTTGCCAGTGACAGGGAGATGAAAAGTTTTCTGTGATTGTGCACAGTGTTGTTAAATTATACTATGTTGAACCCTAAACAAGATAAAATAATGGAAGTATGGTGACCCATTGCCCAGTGCTGTTTCGACTATTTAATATACGAACAAAAGAAAACTGCCAAGTACTGGAAGACTAACCTGTGGATAAACATGACTCAACTGCTGTGGAAGCTAGCAGCATCAGGTTCCCAAGCACTGCATACATGTTTAATGTCAAAAAATGTATGGAATTTTGAGTAATTGGAAGGTGGAGGGGGTGTTCATAAGCATTCATGTTCACATAACCCTTTTCTCCACAAGAAGTTCAAGCAACACAGTTTTGCCCAGCAGTCTATCACTCTCCTAACCCCCAACATAAAAAAATTTGATAAAAATATGAAGTTACCAATATTTCAGAAGAATGTGCCACATTCATTTTCAGGGCAATTTCTACTCTGTTGTAAACAATGTTTGTAGTCTCATACATGCATGCAGTATAATTTCATGGTGCAGTAGATTGTGGGTGGGACTTCAGAGAGTACAGTGGAATGTTGATGGAACCTGTGGGGGCACAGAGCAAATAGTAGCCAAGACTTCTGCTTGCAAAGTGCAGCATCTGCTAATGGCTGGTTGCAAGTACATGAGGCTATGCAAGTATGAATACATCTTTTAACTTTAGAGTTAGATAATGCCAATGATGTTAAGAATGCCATATTACTATTTAGGGTTTTCATATCTCCATAATAACCATTTCACAAACAATAAATGTTGCTCCATAACTACTTCATTTTTTCCAAGATGGTGCCATATTGTGACATGTGCAATTAGATGTTACGGGATAGACTTATGATTATAGAAAACCATGTTTGTATTTCAAACACCCATTATAATGGGAACTTCACTATACTTTATAAATCACTCTTACATCAAGGTTAGTCTGTTTTTCATTACACCATTCAAATTTGTTTCCTGTATGTTAATGATTGTATGGTGGTCACCACTGCACTTTGCTTTCATCAGTTAAGAGTCTATGGTCAGTACTACTTCTGTTGTACCAGATAACTTTACTACGGTAGCAAAAAATTTCCAATGGCAAGTCCGGGAAGTAATAACAAGGGATATAAATTTAACATTCCTTCAGAGAAGCTAACAGTGACAAGCACTTAAGAAATTCCTAGCCTCTTATGCAACCTGAAAGTCTGAGATTACCACTGTTTAAAGTTTTGAAAAATCTATGCAACAGAGGTAACATGTATGTTATCTCCCTCTTATCAGTTATGTTTGGTTCACTGGTAAAAACAAAAGGAATCCCAATCTGTTAATTTTGTGATCTGGTCCTTCACCCTTACAACCACACAGCTTCCACAGTACAGCTGGTTTACCTACAGTAGAGAGACACCTTCTATACTGCAGTATCTACTGTCCATTACCTTCATGGTATTTAGGCACAGCAAAATATACAAAGAGTAATTCCAACAGAAGTTTAATAACACTTCCACGTTTATAATTAAGCAACTAGTGAACTAACAATGACATATGTATGAACTGCTAAAGCACAAAACTTTTTCCCATGTTGATTATGAACACATTGTGAGAATTTTCACAACAACTGATAAAGACCACATCATTTTAGCCTCACTGATTATAATCAGTAATATATTCACCTGTTTACATTACCTTCTTTTTGAATTACCTTGCATTGAAGATTCAAGTCTTCTATAATAATAATAATGGGATGTTACAGGGATTATGATCATTCAAACATCGAGAACTATTTATCTAATAACACAGTGTAATATTTTGGATGATCTGAATCTTAAGAAACACCACTGTGAGAACCTCAACATTCATAAAACATAGTGTGAACCAAAAGTTTTAGGACTCATTATTTTTAAATAACAGAACTAGAGTGATCTATCGTCCAACCCATGAACTAAGTACTATCAACCAACATCCGTTCACGCACTGAGTTTCATTTGTTTATCTTCAACAGTGTACGAGTTATAACGTGCCTTGTAATGTCAGTTTTCTTCACATGTCACTGATGGCAGAAATGAACAGAAAGTTGCCATAAAATTTTGTTTAAAAAAGGCTTATGGGAATGAGGCTCTGAAGCAATCGAATGTCTCTCAATCTGAAGACAAAAGGGAGCTGGCCGTCCAAAATCAACTTGAATTGAGGTAAACATTGCTGTTGTTGCTGATTTGGTCAAAAATTACCATCGAATCACATCAAGAATGATAGCAGAATCTATGAACATCCCCAAGACTGTAGTTCATCAGATTCTGAAAGAGGGTTTGGGAAAGAGAAAGTTGTGTGCACGATTTGTTCCACACTCCTTGACACCTGAGCAAAGGGAAGATCAAGTCACATCTTGCCAAGACATTACTGCAATGGCCAATGCAGACAAAAATTTCGTTAATAAAATTATTATGGGAGATGAGAGCTGGTGTTTTGCCTATGACCCCGCAGCAAAGCGACAGAGTTCTGAATGGGTTGGTGAGACATCCCCTTGGCTGAAGAAACTTAAATTCCACAGGTCCCGCATCAAGACCATGTTAATAATTTTTTTTGACTCTCAAGGTGTAGTGCACAAAGAATTCATACCAGAGGGGAAAACAGTAAATGCAGATTTTTATAAAGGTGTAATGGATTGCCTCCTGAAGTGCATTCAATGGGTTCATCCAGCTGTGTTCCGCAATCAAGATTTTTTCTTAAGGCATGACAGTGTGCCTGCCCAAAAAGCTGCAAGTGTTTGCCAATTTTTGACCCAAAAAAATGTTACAACCCTTCATTACCCCATGTACTCTCCAGATTTATCTCTGCCAGATTATTTTCTGTTCCCCAAGTTGAAAATGGAGTTAAAAAGGACTCCACTTTGCAGATGTTGCTGAGATCCAAGAAGCTGTAACTGATGAATTAAAGAAGGTCCAAAAAGAGGAATTTTTGGCAGCTATTCAGAAACTGTACAACCACACAAAAGCCTGTATAAGCCAAAGGAGCTTATTTTGAATTAAAAAAAGGTGTTTTACTCATGTTTCTTTGATTTTTAAAAAAATCAGTCCCAAAACTTTTGGACCACACTGTGTATTCCTTCTAGTTGTACTAAGGAGGGCACAGAAACACTTACCAGTTGATGAGAGGGCCTGTTCCTCAGATGCAAGTGCCTGTGAGGCATAGCTATTCTCTGTATGGCTTGCAATATGAGTAGCGGTGGTTCATGTGCTGGCTGTAGGACCCAGAGTGTGAGAAGCGCTTAAGACACTTGGAACACTGGAAGGGCTTCTCCCCACTATGCAAACGCTTGTGTTCAGTAAGGTGGTGCTTATGCTTGAATGCCTTGGTGCACACATCACACTTATGCGGCCGCTGGCCTGTTACATAACACAAACAACCATTCTCATTAACACTCAATCATAAATCATGTTCTACAAACCATATTAGGGGTCACATTTATTCCATTTATGGAATTAGTCAAATTTCAAATTGTGCTACTTAATGCTTCAAGTAGAACTGATATATTAACACATTCGCAATATCTCCATGTACCACCACAAAACTACTTCCTTACCTACACAGGGCCGGCATGAGATGGGGGCACCTGGTGCAGGTTAATATGCGTTTGTCACAGCACTAACTACTTGAATGTCAAGAGCAGGAGAAGGGCAAAATGGACACCCAAAGTGCTAAGAACCATAATTTTGCTCATTGTTAATAACAAAATCTTCTAGACACCACAAAATCACTACTTACCAGAATGTTCATACTTGTGACGAGCAAGAGAGCTCTGTTTGGAGAAGGCCTTGTCACATTGGTCACAGATGAACTGACCCTCCACTTCACCATCCAACCCTGTCACTCCACCAACATTTGTCAATAGACCCTTGTTAAGTGCTGGAGACAGTTTGTGTCTCTTGTTGGGTAATGGGCCGTCCTCATCCATTATCATAAGGGCGTGATCTGTTTCCTGATTTCCACCTCCACCACAACCAGAATCATCTGCCTCATCTGTTGTATCTCCACCATCCAAGTAACCCTGGTCAAAACAACATAAATTGAAGTACAGTCTACAGCTACCAAGTAGTCACCACACTTCTGTAATCTCAAGAATTACTCCAAAATGTAAATAGGTGTATCATCCAGATTCATTTTATTGAGATGACATATGATCATATCTCTAAAAATGCAGTTAGATTCCAAGACTTTTTTTTTTTACTCATATCAGAGGTATGAAGTATCAGATTCACATATAATGGGTTCATTGTTTGGAGCAAGATTAACTGAAGCAAGGTACAACATGAATCCTCAAAGATTAGTGGTAACGAAACTATGCAACTCAACAACGGATATCAACATAAGGAATAAACAATCAATGTCATACATGTTAACCTTGCTTTGTTGCTATAACTGCATATCTCTGTTCCACATATTTTGATCCTTATAGGATCATCATCAGACAGAAACAATTGCATATAGAAGTCACTGTTAGGCTTTACATTGTTATACATTTTATTATAAGATTTTTTGTAATAAAGTACGTTACAATATTTAGAAATTTGGTTTCATAATGCCTTACTATATGTAGTTCCTACCTGTTACTAAAATCACATTTATCAAAATATCACACTATAATAATACTCCACAATAACAACAGGTAGAAACTACAAAGTAATACAAAACAACAAATGTTGAATGATTTTAATATAAAAGCATTTTATAATACAGAGTATAACAAATAATATGTGGCACGACAATGACTTTTGTATTCATCGTTTGTTCTACCTGAAGATCATCCAGCAAGGATCAAGATGTGGAGAAGTAACAATAGAGAAAGGTGAACATGTGTTGCCTTGATGATTTATTCTTTCTGTTGAAGTCTAAGGTGACGAAAAGTATGCTCGACTAATTTCATGCAGGTATCTTACAACAATCTTATCATACCTAGACAGAACCATCTTTCTTCCGGCGGATGGACAAGAGTTTATAAACACTGACTGTGAACACCAGAACAAAGTGTAGCTAGTACAACATGTTCACGGCATGAACAAAATACATATAATATGAAGTCATTCTTTTCACCTGTTTCCAGGAGCGCTTGTCAGAGCTTGGGCTGGAACTATGTGCCCGACCATTCTCCAGGTGATGCTGATGATTGAATATGGGTATTGGTGAGCGTGATGACACATGTATATCAGTCCCATACATAAGGCGTTCCATGGGAACTAATCCCACAGCGCTGCCATTGATTCCATTTGTAATCCCTGCTACCATGCGATGTGATGCTGTTACAGGAGGTTGTGCCAGGATGCGTGCTAACCTACTGCCATTTGCAATTCCATTGCTCATTCCTTCAATGTGTTGTTGAAAATTAACTGAAGACATTGGCGAAGGTGTCTGGCGAAAATCTGCTATAGATGATGATGAACATGAGGAATGTGGATAGTGGGGCTGCTGGAACGGAAGGAGTTGTCTGAAAGGTGCTGTTAACACGGCATTACTGTTTGGGGTTGGACTGCGTGATGAGGATGATTTCCGACTGAGATTCATGGCACAACCAACATCTTCCCCAGAGTCTGAATGAGCAGCTGCTGATGTTGGTCTAAGAGGAGAGCTGGATGGAGTTGATGCTAAAGAATGTTGTGTCTTCTTAGTGGAGAGGTCCAGTGGTTGCTCTGTACCAGAGGAAGGACATAGTGGAGGTGAAGTGGTGGAGTAGTGACCTGCATTCATAGTCTGAAGGTGTGACGGTTGTGATGAAGGCACAAGAGATGCCGCAGGAAAACCTGGGACTGTTGCCAATGGAACATACGGGACATGAACTAACCGTCCCTCACGGCGATCCCTAGCACGAGTATTTTGGAACCAAACCTGCACTACACGTACTGGAAACCCTATTTTTTCTGCTATTCGTGACAGTTCATCTTTCTTAGGTCTTGGGTTAAGGGAATAGTGACCCTTGAGGATTGCAAGTTGTTCATCAGCTATAAGGGATCTCACACGGACTTTGCGTCCATCTTCTGAAACGTGGTCAGTTGCTGTAATGGATTCAGCTTCATACTCATCTTCTTCTGTCACTGGCTCTTTACCAGAGGCCCGTCCATCAGCGTCATCACCATCCTCACTTCCACTGCACCCTCCATTGAGTGACATTTCTTCTGTCTTCACTGTAACAGCATCCTCTAATTTTGCTGCAAGCCCTTCACTTCTGCGATCCCCAACACTGCGTTCACACAGGTAACGTTCGTGTTGATGGAGGTCAATCGGACTCGGAAATTTCTTCTGGCAATGTCTACATGACAAAAACTCAGCTGTGGAAGAAAATTCACTATTTATCTTTTGGAGTTCTGTTGCATTACTTTCAGTGCAATTTGTAGCTGGTGATGATAAACTGGCAATGCTGGGACAACTGCTGCCTGAAGATGTTGATGATGTCAATTTCTGCATGTTGGCTACCAGAAGTTGTTTGGTTACAGTAGCATTTACTGTTTCCAGAATCCTCTTCACTGCTTCCAGGTCACCACTGTTACTCCCAGAACCTGGTGAATTCCTACTCCTGCTTCTGGCAACAGGGGATGCCCTTTCACCAGCTTCATCCTGCCTAACATCTTCTCCCTCACGGGCAGACATATCTATGTCGCTTTCCACTTGCCTCTCTCCCTTTACTTCTGCTGCTTCCTTTCTGTCTTTGCTACCTGTGAAGATGTTGTCAAAATGTACAGCCATGTTTAGAAATGAGTCTACTTACAATATTTATTTATGAAATGCCCTCGTTTGTTGTGTTTAACAGTACATAAATCTGTCCTTTGTCCTGATTAGAATACATGATCTACAACTGCATGAGTGATTGCACACTCAGGTTCAAAGCATGCCTTGCAGCAGCAGTTTACATGCATTCATGAATTATGTGCAATATGCAGGATCAAGGTAAATGTATATGGGATGTACACTCCCTTCAGTAGAGTAATACACTTACCACAAGACAACTTAACTGAGGAATTATAAAATTTATTAATTTGCATATTATTCAAGGACACTGTTTCAACTGTAGGGTGTACATACTATGAAACGAGATGTGTATACTTTCAAGAATGACAAATAAAAAAGGATTTCAAAACTTATTTAGAGAAGTGAGGTTCCTGGCTTTTTCGGTGGTGTAGGTGATATCTTTGCTCTTCTGGGTTGCTGTGCAGCAGAGGTTTATTTGTTACCAATATTCTGGGACAGCACATTCAACCCATCTTTAAGAGTCATGTTCAAGCAAAAAAGTTTTCTTCTTGGGCAACCTATGCCTTGGGAGGGTGATGATCATTATGTGGAGATAGTGATTGAGTATTTATGATGATGGGACTCAGAAAAACTAAGATTACAATCAGTAGAGCTGATTTCACACCACCTATCTCCAAAACACTGCTGTACTCACTTCCAAGGTGCAAAATTACATCTGACACCTTGTCTATTGGATATCTTAAGCACTGTGGTGGAGTCTTGACCACAGAATGACTGAGCACTGTACATACTGAACAGAAATGAATCACTCATCTCATGCAAAATATTCAATACCACAATAACCCATGATACTTAAGGGACGAACAGTCACAAGACAGTAAGCAGCTCTACTTCACACCCAAACAGTAGCAGATTAAAAGCACACTTCAGTGATAACAAAGGATGACCCTGTATTGCGATAATGAAGGAAATCCATTCTGTTGAGTAGGTAGCATTTGTCTGGCTACACAGATTTCAAGAACAATTAACCTATACAGATAAATCAGTTTCCCATGGCTTGAAGCAGTCTCTTGCAGACAAAATCTGCCAAATGTATTAATTTTGGTCTTAATTTCTGACAAGAAGTAGGACTTCCTACATTAGAATGTGATCACTGCACAAACTATAACATAACACATCAGCAGGAAGCAAATAATCAAGTCTCAGCAAAATTCAAACTTGAAATTCAAAATATACCAAGCTGCCATAAGCAGCACAACCACATAGAATTGGCTTTAAATCTGAAACTTTTTAAACTCATTACAGCTTTTTTTATATAAATTGTATATATCAACTCAATATAACAGCAGTGAAATTTCTAGTTTTTACTGCAAGGGAAATGATCTGGTCTTTGTAATTATCTGTTAGTATAACCATTAGCAGAAAAAGAGATATCCAATGTTTGTACCATAAAGACAAAAACAGAGATATCCCTGTAGCACACTGCACTGGAATTGCAGCTACCTGTGATTCAGGGCTGACAGTATGGTTTGCGATACAATTTTCAAGATAGTCTGCTAATCAGTATCTAGATATGCTTCGCGGGTTGGACTGTAATTTATGTCTCATACAGAACTGGTATGTTTAAATGAATGGAGATATGGTGCAGTAGATAAATTGCAAGAGCACTTAATGTGTTCTATTAAAGGAATATTTACACTTACATAGTGAGCCAACAAACTTACACTGTTAAAAAAAATACTTAAACACATATTATTAATTACTTACATGTAATCTAATAGTCTTAAGTGATCTTACCTGTGGCACACATTTCCGTTCATTTAGCAGGGTATAGGGCCTATATTAACAACATGAAATTAACAAACAAAACAAGCACACCCAGTGTTAATCATTTTTAACAAAAATGTAAATTTTGTCTGTTTTTAACAATATAATCTGGCATTTTACACACAGAAGGAGTGCTTGAGATAATCACTGCAACATCAAGTGGTTTTACTTATACAATTTGATATTTTTTTACATTATATTTTATCAGGATTCTTGTAGCGTACCCTGATGAAGGTCACAGATACCACCAAACATGTACGTAATTAATAACATATGTTGAAGTATATTTTACCAGCGTGCATTTGATGGTTCACTACTTCTTACAAAATTCATAAAATTTGGACCCCTACAATACCACAAGCATATGATCCAGTAGCCACATTCATGTTCATCTTGAGAGTTCATGATGGCAAGGCGGGATCCTCAGTTCATATTTTATGAGAATGGGACTTGCTGTTATTTGAATGGAGTTAAACACATAAAATAACACAGTGAGTGCAAAAAATACACATTCTATACATGTAACTCCACTCTTTGATGTAACAGTTGGTGTCTGATGATGCCTCAGCAAGAATAAATGACCCTGTATTATATTATGTAAGAGGTACTGTGAAACAGTAAGTTGTGACCTGACAAGTGGGTATTGACGATGGTACCACATGTATTCCATGGGTGTGCTTGTTGGTATGAAGTGTTAAACAGTCTGGGCCAATTGGTATGTGGGAGCAAAGGCAGCAGACAGATGAAGAAAACTCATGAACATTTCAGAACAGAATTTGGCAACTATGCATGCTGCTGGACATCGCATGAAGATCTTGCATACAGTGTTCAGTGAAATGGTCCCCATCATGGTATTTGACTATCCTGTTCTCCCAGCATTATTCAACGTGATTAATTCTTGTGGGGATATTTAAACTCCATGAATTTACACAGTGAAAAAGAACCCACAGAAAACATGTCCTTGCCATTTCCTGTATACTCACAGAACAGCTACTGTGTGAGACAGTCTGTTCAGGAGGTGTTTAGAATATATCCAAAGGAATTGGGAGCTTTCATGGAATCTCCTGTACTGTACATACATAAACAAATTTGTTGCACTTCCACTATAACTGCAGCCAACTAAGCATGAGACATGGCAATCGGCAATGTTTGTGCACAGCAGAAGGACAGTGTTTTGGCTTAGTCTGCATATAACCTCTCTGTACTACTTGGAAACAACTATGTGAAAAAAATGGATGAAGACAGGTTCTAATGTGTCATTCAGAGAAGTGTGACTGACATACATAATGCAATGAATAGTAATTTTAAAATGTTTACAAATATGAAGACAACCCAAGTATTTTACATGTATGAATCTTATCACATATGTAGATTGACTATAGTCTGAATTAAAAATCCATTACACACATAATGTTATGTTACTTTCTCCAGTGCAATATTACTGATGCACCAGTTACAATACCATTTTGCAGTATAATCCCAGTACATGCTGTTTAATTATGCTACAGGGCTTATAGTACTGTAGCAGAGAACATCAATGAAGACTTATAATTTCAAATTTATAATCCTAATAAAACCAGTCTCTTTGACAGTATGGGGTAACACAAAGATGGTCTGAAAGTTTTAATTATGTTTATGTAACTGATGATTAAGTTGTCTTTCTCTTAGTAACCAAACAGTACTATACTGCAAGCAGTTACCTTGTATTGTGGAACTTTTATCACAGCAATCTAATTAAAATTATAATCTTAGTGAACATTAAAATCTGAGAGCCAATGAATTAAATTCCTTTACCTCCATTATCTTTTTTCTCCTGGTTTTGGGTATCATTTCCTATTTCATTCTCTTTCTCCTCTTCCACCACTTCCTCCATTTTCTTGTCATCCTCAGCACCAGATAGTCTTGGTTGATGAGGTGGTGAAGAAGCAGTCAGGTGTTCCAGAAGATGACTAAGGGTTGAAGGAAGTTTATAAGGGTTGATCCCTGAGTTGGGGTGTGGATTTAGGTGCATTGTAGGGGCTACAGCCATATAGAAAGGATGTAAACTGGGAGCTGCAGGGTGAGGATGTGATGTATGTGATGTTGA
>Ga0209629_10000277_pt1 | contig 26580 bp, 7 predicted proteins | sample TergutCu122P5_FD_187286 | JGI IMG/M metagenome (GOLD analysis project Ga0209629, IMG submission 187286) | Cubitermes ugandensis P5 segment gut microbial communities from Kakamega Forest, Kenya - Cu122 P5 (SPAdes) (version 2) | ecosystem: Host-associated > Arthropoda: Insects > Digestive system >...
CGTCCGCCCCTACGGAATACGGAACCCTCCGGTTTGCCCCTGTCCAGGGCAGAGACAAGCTCTGCCCCTACAGGTTTCGGAATAGTTATTGTAATTATAGGGGACACTTTTAATTCGGCGGGCGGACAGGGTCGTCCGCCCCTACGGAATACGGAATCATTTGCTGAGTTTCGCTAAAGAACATCTGTCGGACTCACGTTATCATAACATAAAAAGCGGCGGCTTTCAAGAAAAGCCGCCCGATTATTTTCCATCACAGGTTCCTTTCTCCAGACTTTGACACTTGGCACTCAAACCTCGATTTATTGTAGGGGTAAGCCTTGTGTTTGCCCATGTCCAGGGCAGAGACAAGCTATGCCCCTCCAGGTTTCGGAACGGGTATTGTAATTATAGGGCGCTTTTAATTCAGCGGGCGGACAGGACATCATTGTACAATGTACAACAGCGAAAAAACAACTGAAAACGCAGAGCCAACCTACAATCAAACGCTGCCCAACACACGCTGGACGGCGTTTTTATTGGAGTATAGTAGAATCTGTTATCATTCTGTGTAATGATGTCGTTCGCTCCCAAAAATAATTTCTCTTAAAATTATACAGCAAAGCTATACTGCTTATCTAGATAAATACTCACCTAAAATTAAGCGATTTCTATATAATATAGTGCTATTGTTAATTGGAGTAGTGAGCATTTAAGTGGATAAGCGGTATATATGAGAATCCATATAAAAAATAAAATAGAAGAAGCCGTTCCGAACATTATTTGATTTTCTTTGTATAACAGGTTAATGACGATAAAGTATAACGCTTGAAAAACGTAAAGCACCCATTTGCAACAGCCCAATGGTTATACAAGCGAACATAGTTAATGCGCGAAGCAATCCAGTTCATCGAACTCACGTCATATAATAAAAAAGGCTGTCGCTCCCCACCTTTTCGCGGTTTGCGGCAGCCCTTTTTTATGTTATGATTTTAGGTAGCGTTACATCCGGATAGGTTTTATGGAACACTGTAGGGACAGACCTCGTGTCTGCCCGCAGGCCGGGCGGAGACAATCTCCGCCCCTACGGCATATTCTTGCCGGATGAAATACTGGTAACGTCTTATCGTTTGCTTACGGCTTGGCCTGTATGACGATGTCGTCGATGTTCGCCGCGTAATCGCCCGCCGCGCCGTTTGCGTAGGATACGACGACGCCCGTTATTGTCTTGCCGGCAAGCGAGGCGTCGAAATCGACCGCGATCTGCTCCCAGGCGCCGGCGGCGGACGGCTTCTTCTGGACAAAGCCGGCTTTTTGGCTCAGCAGCGTGCCGTCGGAGAATTGCACGTTGACGTAAACGGACCGGCCCAGATCGTTTTGGGCGTTTATCCAGTACGACAGTTGGAGGTTCGCCGGGACCAGTATCGACGTGTCGGCGATCTTGTAGTCATAGCTTGACGCGGCCGAGGCGCTCGTCCCGCCGAAGCTCAGGGAGAACGCCGTTCCGGCGTGCCCGTTTTCCATAACGTCGGCCTGCGTCGGGTTGGTAACGCCGTTTAACTGCAATACCGCGGGGTGATACAGGCAGACATCGACGTTATTGTACCCGCCGGCGTAACGCGCGTTGGCTATCTGATAACGCTGCTCAAAGCCGTCCCGCCAGTAGACGGGGCCCAGCGAACGCGGCACGGGCAAGGGCGCGTCCATGGAAACGGAGGCGTCGCCGTTCCTGAGCAAACCGGTGACGGCGCCCGCCAGGCGCAGATAAAAATCTGACGACACCCAGTTCCCGTCCGAGGCCAACGCGTTGAAATACGGCGTCGTACCCAGCGGCAGCATGGAGGAATCCTCGGCGGTCTTGAGGAGGCCGGATCCCTCGTCGTATTCGTCCAGCATGGCGAAATACGCCGTGTTTATGCCCTTGTTCTTCAGGTATTTCGCCTGCGTCCACATCATCTCGCCGCCGTATCTCGGTACTTCGTTGGGCGGGTACGGCTGGAGGTTAGACCAGTTGAAGCCGGCGAATATAACGGGCTGATAAGCGATGCCGTATTGCGCGCAGTAAGCGAGCTCTCTCGGCACGTGGGCGTCGAGCCAGGGGATGATATCGCCCTGCGAGCGGCCGTAACGGCCGACCGTCCAGGGCGAGATCATATCCAGCGCCCGGTAGACGAGCTCATAATCGTCGGTCTTTGTCGCCCAGTCGTTGTCGGGCGTGCCGCCGATGACGTAGTATCCCCTGCCGTGGAACCAGCTTATCAGCGCCAGGGCGTTGGCCTGCGTTATGTACACGTTGCCGTCGCTTTGGCTGGCGACTCCGGACAGGCCCCACAGGCAGACGACGGGCTTGTTATAGGCGTGCGCGTAGTTCGGCGAGCTGACGAGGCCCTTCTGCTCAATGCTGTATACCCAATCCTTTTCTATGTTGCCGACGACGGTGGTGTTGTTGCAGTTCGATAAGTCGTACATGATGTAAAACGTCTTGCCGGTGCGCTCCGCGGCGTCCTGAACGAGGCTCAGATAGTTCTTTGTGGGCGTCGGGGCGGTGACGGCCTCGCCGGAGAACCTCTGGACGGCCACGCCGTCAATCCCGTACTGCTGGATCCACGAGAAATGCAGGTCTACCACGTCTTTGAGCTTGGACGTGAACAACTGCGCCGGGCTGCCGTTGGCCAGCGCCGGGAGCCCGGAGTCGTTCAGCGCGGCGGCGGGGTATTCCCTGACGTCGGGCCAGTTTTCAAACGTGATCTGCGCGGGGGTGGTGGGCCGCGTCCCCCTGCTCCAATGCACCCAGCCGCTGTTGGTGGGGCTGGACGTGAACCACATCTGATAGCCCGCCAGCGTCTTGCCAATCATATTGTTCGCGGAGGTCTGCGGCGCGAAATTGGGCGGGGCGTAACTGTCCAGCGTGGGCTGGGTGCCGGCCCTGACGACGATGCTCTTGATATATACGTTCTGAGCCTCACCGCGGAACCGGAAATCGCCGCCGCCGTTCTGCCCGCGGCTGAGCATCGCGTCTGAGACGTAAATGGTGTAGGTCACAAGCTCCCCGGTGTTGCTCCTCGGGATAAAGAACCTGTTGTTATAGTTGTTGCCGGTGCTGAATTGCCCCGTCTCAAACATGAACGTCGTCGTCCCTACGTCGTAATACGTGATGTCGAAAGCGACGTCCCTGGCGTTTCTCAGATCCGGGAAGGTCACCGGTATCTGGCAGTACAGATACCTCGACTGCGACGGGTCGATGGCCCCCACGGTGTCGTCGTGGAACGCGCCCGGCTGGGTCCCGTTCTCGCCGCTTGTGGAGTACGGCAGATAGGTCAGGTTGCTGGAAAACACGGGGTTGTCGAATACGAGGACCGCGTTCGAGGACGCCGGGGCGACAATCCATTTGGCGCTGACTACAGCGCTGACTGTCACAGCCGTGTTCGCCGTGAATTTCCAGTCGCCGCCGGCGCGGCTGATGTACCAGCCCAGGAATTTGTACCCGGTTCTCACCGGGTCCGCCGGCAGGGCCGCCGTGCCGGATGGGCCGACGTCCCGCGTCACGTAATAGCCGCCGTCGGCGTCGGGCGCGGAGAACGTCACGGTCACGCTTTGCGTGGGGGCGATGGCCGCGCTGCCCGTGACGGAGCCGTTGGCCAGTCCGACGGAGTAGACAGTCCCGTCGAACGTGACGGTCGCCACGGTCGGGTTTCCGGCGGGTATGTACGAGTTGACCCGCGCCTGGACCCAAGCCGTCTTTTCGGCCTGGCCGGTCAGATCGCCCGGTATCTTGTAAGCGCCCGCCTCAATGGCCGCTTTGGCCGCGTCCAGTTGCTGCCGCATGGCTATCGCGGACGCCTGTGACTTAAAGGCCGCCATGACCGGAGCCAGTGTGTCGGTGTCCCATAAGAATACGCTGACGCTGTAATCGTTTCGCAGGCATTCGTCCATGAGGCCCGGCGCGTTTATGACCGCCTCAAAATCGGCGATCTGGGAAGCGGGGACTGTCTGAGCGTCTTTAGCGATGTACGTAAGCTTCCCGGTATTCGTATACACCGCGGTGACCAGCGTCAGATCCCTGGCCGTGCCGGAATCGTTCTGGTATTTCAGCGAAGTCGTCAGCGAATCGGGCGTGAGCGCGTTGATTATCTTGCCGAGATCCGGCGGGGCGGTGTAGCCGAACACAAAGGCGTTGATATTGGCGACGCTTATGCCGTTTCCGCGGAACTCGTAATAGACCGTGTGGAGCCCGGTGATGTCGTTCTGGGTCAGGGCACCGGAGGCGTAGGCGTACACGCTCCAGTCCGCGCCGGTCGCGGTGACGCCGAAGTCGGCGATGACCGGCCCGTCGAGCGCGTCCAGATGGACTACGATGCGGGAGTTGCTGAGGTCGGCCTGCTTGCCGGCGTAGATCACCTTCGCGTCCGTCCACCAGTATTGCCCGCTGCCGAAATCTACGTATCTGAACCCGACGTAAGAGCCCGGCGTCAGGCCGCCGAGGTTCGTCACGTTGCCCGAGATGACCCCGGTGACGCCCGATGTGGACTCCTTCTTCACGCCGTCGGAAGCGTAGTTACAATCGACGCCGTTGAATAATATCTGGGCGGGTTTTATCGCTATAAGCCCGCTCATGGCCCGCTCAAGGCCGCTTATCGCGTTGGCGATATCCGCGTCCGACGCATAATCGTCGCCGTAAACGGCTTGGGCGGCCGCGAGCGCGCCGAGCACCGGCTGATATGTCTCCGGCGCGTAGAGATTCCCGTTGACGGCCTTCGCCGCGTTGATCGTCTCCAGTAGGGCATCCTTGGACACCATCGCGTTGACGCCGCCCAGGAGCTCGAGCTGGGCCACGTTGACGGAGGCCGCGGTGTCGGTGAACTCGAGCTTGTAATACTTATACCTGGCCGGGCTGCCGATGGCGAAGGGCCGCGTGTACCTGTCCCATTGGAAGACCTGGTTCGCCCTGGTGTCGAGCGTCTTCCAGGTCTGGCCGTCGACGGAGCCGGACAGCGTCCAGGCGGCGGGGGCCGTGGCGGCGGTCGCGTCGGTTATCGTGTACATGTTGACCGTCGCGCCTTTGTTGAAATAGTAGATCACGAACTTGGAACCGGCGCCCCAGGATGTGTACGAGGCCGACGAATTGCTGAACATGGCGGCCGGCGACGCGCCGTTGGTGTAGGCCCCGTCGACGAAACCGGTGGGAAGGTCCGTCGCCGAAGGCGTTACGGCCGTCGTCAGATCCGTCATCGGGGCGGGCTTATCGCTGCCGGCCGTGATGGACGGCGGCATCGCGCTGTCGGCCGTGCCCCAGCCCGACGGGCTGGAACCCATGCTGAAATCGATGGTCAGGCCGTCCTTCATAAGGCTCGGGTCGATATAGGTCTTATCGTACGCCGCGCCATTTATCCTGACGCCCTGCACGTATTTGTTGGTTCTGCTGACATTGGGCGCGTTGACGGTGATGGTGTCGCCGTTGTCGCGGTGTATGACGGCCTTGGTGAACAGCGGCGTGCCCAAGGCGGTGTCGCCGTTGCCGTTGGTCAGCGGGAACATGCCGAGCGCGGAGAGCACGTACCAGGCGCTCATCTCGCCGTTATCGTCGTCGCCGATATAACCCTGGCCGACGTCGCTGCCGGCGTAGAGGCGGTCCATGATGTCGCGGACGGTTGCCGCCGTCTTCCAGGGCCTGTCGGAGAACAGGTACATGTACGGTATGGCGTGCGCGGGCTGGTTGCTCATCTTGACCATGCCCAGCTTGTCCCAGCGGCCCTCCCAGTTCTCCTTGTGGCCGGACCAAGTGCCCACGTCGACGACGCCCTGCGTGCTGAACGCCAGGTCGAGCTTGTCGCCCAGGGCCGCGCGGCCGCCGTAGAGGTTGGCCAGGCCCAGGCCGTCCTGCATCGCGGTGAACGCGTAGTCCCAGGCGTTGCCTTCGGTATAGCCGTAGCCGAAGGGCGTCGGGCTGAACGCCGCGTCCGTCTGGAGCCAGGAGCCGTTGGCCTGTCTCGCGCGCAGCCAGCCGCCGGCCGCCGGGTTAAAGACGTTGACGAAGCTGTCGGCGCGGTTCAGGAAATAGAGATACTCGTCGTTATACTTCTGCCAGGCGCCCGTTCCCTGGGTCTCCTTGTCGCGCAGGGCCTTGGCCATGTTGGCCACGCCGAAGTCGGCGACATACCCCTCGATGGACCAAGAAAGATTCTCGTCCGAGGTGTTTACCGACGGGTAATACCCCAGGAAGACGGACTGATCCAGGCCGCTTCTGCCGGAATACCAGTTGGAGGTGTTGTTGACCGAATAGACCGAGGCGTTGCGCAGCGCCGACATGTAGGCGTTTTGATAATCGAAGTTCACGCCGCGGCTTATCGCGTCGCCGAAGACGTTGTCGGAGTTGGTGCCGACCATGCTGTTTGTCCCCGCGGGGGCGATCCAGCGCGGCAGCCAGCCCTGATCCTTGTAATGCTGCACAAGGCCGTTGAGCAGGTATGTGGCGTTGTTCGGCGTCAGTATCGAGTACAGCGGCCACGAGGTGCGGTATACGTCCCAGAAGCCCATGTTGTACATCAGATAGCCGTCTTTGATTGTGAGCGCCGCGTCAGTGCCCGAATACGGCGAGGTGTACTGCATGTGGGGCGCGTCTGCCGTGCCCGTGTTCTCGCCCAGCAGGCAGGGGTAGACCATCGTGCGGTACAGGTTGGAATAGAACGTCTGGAGCTGGTCAAACGTGCCGCCCTGGAGCTCCACGGCCGAGAGTTTGCCGTTCCAGGTGTTTAAAGCCCTGGCTTCGACCGTGTCGAAGCTGTCGGCGGGCGCGATCTCCAGGCTCAGATTCTTGGCCGCCTGGCTCGCGCTCATAAACGACGTCGCCACTTTGAGCTCGACGACCGTCGGCCCGCTGGCCGCGGCCGGGAATTCGAACATGCTCCTGGCGCCGTTGTTGCCGCCGCCCGCGCTGTCGAAAGCCGTGGGCGTTACGGAGAACTCGCCCGATATGTACATGCGCCGCATGCCGTTTTGCTCGCGGGAGGAATACGCCGTGAAGGTGTTGCCGGACGTGTACTGCACGGCGGAATTGGCGAGGGTCTCGGCGCAGTCCAGTATGACGTTGCGTTTGGCCGCACCCGCCGGGAACGTGAAGCGCAGGACGGCCGCGTGCTCGGTCGGCGTAACCTCGATCTTGACGCCCGGCGCCTTCGCGTCGTTCGCGTTGAGCGTCACGCCGTAATAGTACGCGTGGGCCGTTTCGTTCTTATGCAGGAAGCCGGAGCCTCTGGACCCCAGCGCGGTGTTGAGCGCCGCCGCGGTCGTGAAAGCCGTCGTCGAATCGGCGGAAAAATCGAACGCGCCGGAATCACCGATCCAGTTGCTGGCCACGTGCGTGATCTTTATGTGCTTGAAATTCGCGTCTGCCCCGTTGTAAACGTACGGGGTCTGGTTGTTGAGCTCCGTGGCCGGGCACCAGAAATTGAACGGGTACGGCGTGGCCACTATCGGGGCGTTGAGCCCGCGGGAGGGGTTATTGCCCGAGGAATATGTGCCGCGGAGTATGTCGGTATAATCCGCGAGGTTTGTTATGACGGGGTCGTCCTGGCGGGAAATACTCATATCGTCAAAATAGGTCCGCACGGCCTTGCCCGGCGTCCCGCCGTTTTTCTCAAAGCCGACGAGTATTTTGCTGATATGCTTTCCGACCAGTCCGGGATACTTCCCGAGATCGCTCGTGATATGCAGCCAGTTGTTCGTGACCAGCACGTTCGAGCCGCCCTGCGCCAGCGGCGAGACGACGTCCCCGTACTGATCGGCCACGCCGTAGTCCTTGAGGCGCGTGCCATCCGAAAACTGCAAATCGATCGCGGCGTAGCTGCCCGTATACTCAAAATCGTAATTATTGCCGGCCGTGGAGGTGTAATTCAGGTTTATATCCGGGAACACCATGTACGACAGCTTGGTGTTGTTATAGACCTGAACGTCCAGGTTGTCGTAAATCGCCGAATAGCTCTTCGCGTTCGCGTCGGTCTTGACGCCGCTGACCAGCAGGGAACTCGCCCCCGTCCAGCCGCGGTTCGCCATCGGGGAGCCCCAGTTGTACGCCGGGCCGGTCGCGATCTGCGGCCACAGGTAATTTACGGGGCCGTCCGTGCCGTTTGTGACGACGCCGTCGCCGAGGCCGAAACCGGAGAACTGGAGGACGTTCTCGTTTGTGGAGCCCGGGTTGCCCTTGGCCGTTATTGAGAGCCGGAAGTATTTGTAAGCCACCGCATTGGCGAATTGGAAAAGCTGCACCTGCTGATTGCTCGTCCAGGCGACGCCGGAGCGCGAATCCAGCGCGACCCAGTCGGTATTGTTGTTGGAACCGAGCAGCGTCCACGCCGAAAGCACGCGGTTGGGGCTCGTCATGTCGTCGTTGCCGCCGCTTATGTAATACGCCTGGGGCGCTATCGCGGAATCAAACGCGAACGTGATGTCGAGCGGCAGCATCGTCGCCGCGTTGAAGCTCGTGGCGCAGAGCTTTGTGGCCGTGCTGCGGTCGATCAGGTTGATTTCCGTTTCGGACGCGGAGCCGTAGGTGAGCGTCTCGTTGAGCGTGACGGGGTTTGCGGCCGCGTAGTTGGCGTACTCGTGGACCAGCGACGTGGTTTTTACCGCGGTCGCGCTGACGCCCGAAGATTCCGCCGGCTGCACGTTGATGGCCGGATCCGTGCTCTCAAACGACGAATAGAAGCTGTCGTCCCCGGGGGTAACGGGGATGCCGGGCTCGTCGAGCAGCAGGACCTCTATATAGTTGAGCGTCAGCTTGCCGTCGTTTATGCCGGTCAGCGTGATGGTGTTCATCTTGCCCGGGCTGAGCGGCCTGGTCGTGAACTGGGCCGTCGAGAAGAACGACCTGCCGCCGGTCTTCGGGAAATTGACCACGTTGTAATCGACGCCGCTGACGTTTAAGTTCAGCTTCGGCAGATCGTCCGTCGTCGAGTAATGGAATATAAGCCTGGCGCGGCCGCCTACGCCGCCGTCCACGTTGCTGAACGTGACGGAGGAGCCCGTGGGGCCGAGGTTGGTGATGATGCCGCCGCCGTTTCCGGCGGAGCTGTCGTTGCTCTTGGTCACGTTGGCTCCGGCGAAAACCGCGTCGTCCGCGCCCAGTACGCAATCGGGGGCCGGCTGCACATAGTCGGGGCCGTTCTGGCCGGGGCCGTCGGGGGATTTGCCGAACGGTATGATCGTCCCGTCGGCGTTAAAACCTACCGAGCCGACATGGACGCTTCTGCAGCCGCCGTTGTCGGGCAGATCGTTCGTATGGTACGTCAGATACCATTTATCGCGGAACTGGAATATAGAGCCGTGCTCCGTGCCGCAGCCGGTTGGGGCGAAGAACGCCTTCGCGTTGGCCCATGGGCCCATCGGGGAATCGGCCATCGCGTAATAGAAATAGTCGCCGCTCAGTTTGTTGATGTAGTTCAGCGAGCCGTCGCCGCCGCCCGGATAGACCAGGTAGTAGTGGCCCTTGCCCTGGTCGTCCGTTCTGTAGAACGAGGTCGGGCCTTCGTGATAATGGACGAGGGCGTTCAGCTTGTTCGCGTCCGTGCCCACCGCTTCGGACGTTTGGTCGGTCGTCACGAGCTGCAGGCCGGGGGCCATGACCGTCACCATGTCTTTGTCGAGCTTGCCCATATACAGGTGCTGCGCCGCGCCGACGTAGATATACGCCTGGCCGTCATAGACGCGCACGCAGACGTCGTACATGTTCTTAAATCCCGCGGTGGCGCCCGCGCCGAGAATAAAGCCCTGCCAACTGGCGGGGGTGAGGGTGTCCGACGCCGGTATCTGCTCAAACCCGTGATCGGGGTACCTGCTCCTCACCACGCCGGTCTCCCATGTGCTGCCCCAGTTGGTCACGTCGCGCACGGTGGGCCAGTAATAGTAATAATAGCCGTCGGCCGGGTTATAGCAGGCGTCCGGCGCCCACATGAACCTGTCGGAGCTGCCGGCGGGCGGGGTCTGGGCCCATGTCGTCGGGATATCCGAACGGCGGAGGATCTCGCCCTGATCCTGGAAATTCACCATATTCTGCGTCTTGAACACGTGGTACATGTCCATGCGGCCGGAACCGCTCGGCGGATACGGGTCATGCGACGGATAGAAATATACCGTATTGGGGTCCGTGGGCCATACGTGCGCCTCACAGTCCGCCGTGAAGATGTTTTTGAATATCGGGTTAAAGGGCTGGACGGTGGGGGAGTCGGCCTCGTTGGGGTCTACCGAGCCCGGTATGGTCGCCTTATTCACGTCGATGCAGTCCTGGTTGACCCACGCGTTTCCGCCGTTTGAGTACCTCGGATCCCGCACGTTGGAGACGTAGAGCGCGTTGCTGCCGCCCTGCATGTCCACGAATATCGTGCTGCTCGTAAGGACGCCGGCCCCCGCCCGGTTGAGCGCAAGGGTCTGAACGGCGCCGGCGTTGACCTTATAGAGGATCCTGTCCGGCTGGTCGGCGGGGGTAGAGGAGCTGGAATACCAGAGCTTCACCTCGACTATGCCCGTCGTGTCGCGCGGGATGATATACTTTACCGAGCCGATGTTCGAAAATTCCGAGTCCGGCGTGGCGCTTGTGCTGCCGCCGAAGCTGCCCACGGCGTTGCCGCCCGTATTGGCGCCCTGAGAGAATCCGTTCTCGTTCTGGACCTTGGCGTTGTTTATCGCGCCGCCGGCCGCGGCGACGTCCTCGGACTCATAGCGGGCGTATGCTGAGTTTTCGGGGATGAGCACGGTCAGTAAGCGCTGTGTGTGGTCCGCGATCAGTACGTCGGACTTCGTCACGTAACCGCCGTCGCTCACCGTGTAGCGGTAGAAACCTTCCTGAAGGTGCGAATATACCTTGCCGCCGGCGGTATCCGGGCTCACCGGCGTTCCGTCGAGCGACGTCACGCTCACCGCGGCGTCGTACGGCCTCGTGCTGAAGGTGACGTCGTAATATTGCGTGGTGCTCGCCATGGGGGCGAGGGTGAGGGTGAGCTTGCTGTAATTGATCTCGCCCGCCTCAAAATAGACGTAGAGATCGGAGATGCCGGGGCCGTTCGCGGATACCGCGCCCAGGTCCACATCCTTGCCGGGGCTGCCCCAGCCGCCCGTGTTGCAGAGGAAATTCGCGTTCCGGGCGATCTGAGAGAAGCCGCCGCCGGCCGCCAGGGAATTCGATGTCGGGGACGTCGAGCCCGCCGGGGCCGCCCAGAGCGAGATCGTCGCCGTATCGTTGGTTCCGCCGGATCTGGCGATGTTAACCACGGCCTTCGTGATGCCGCCAAGGAGGTTGACGTTGGAATATTTTACCCAGCACGGGTTCCTGATCCATTCTATGTAGCCGCTGCCCGTATTGACATACATGTCCTGGGCCGCGCTGGCGGGGTTCTTATGATCGCTCCATTGAGACGCGGTCAGCGTCAGGGAAGACGCCTGGTTTGACAGGAGCGTTATGGTTTTGGATGTTGAACCGTTGACCGCGACCGAGCCGAACTGCGTGACCGAATTCGGTTCGCTGACCTTGTAATAATATGTACCGCCGTCCGTGACGGAAAAAACCTTTCCGCCGGCGTCAGGCGCTATGGCGGCGCCGTTTGCGTCCTGAAGGACGACCGCGGCCGAAGCCGGCGACGTGGTAAACGTCAGCGTAGCCGCCGCCGCGTAAACGGCCGAGAGCGGCGCGAAGCCGATTGTGCCGGCGATCATTATCAGCGCCAGGATGAAGCTGGCCGGACGTAAAACTCTTTTGTTTTTAAACGCGTTTTTAGATGTGTTTTTAGTTGTCATGTTTTCCTCCGTTTCCAATGCCATATTCTTGTTTCCTGTTCCATGTTTCGCGCTTATCCGTAGCTTTTTATCTGTAGCTTTTATTGAAATAAACGCCCTCAGCGTCCCGCGGGACCGGTTTATTGTCACAAAAGCCGCCGGCAGCGCCCCCTTCCTGGAATTACGCCGGACTTACATTTTATTGCACCGTTGCAAAATCTTGCATAATTATTATACCAACTCTCCGTATATATGTCAACAGATTGCTAATCCGAATCGCGCGCCAAACGTGTCAATTTATGAGATATGCAAAATTTTGGCCTCCGCGGGAGCGGGGCCGCCACGCAGACCGGGGCCGGGACTGGAAAAAGTTTCCCGTGGCGTCAAGGATAAAAATTGCATAATACAAATATAACGTGGGTTCGATTGCTCGCTTATACTACAACCGGCTGAAGCCGGAAGACTTGGCACCGCCTGAAAGGCGGACTAAATGGCTGACCGCGCGTCCGCAAAGCTGTAATTGTGGGGCGCTTTTAATTAAGTAGGCGGACAGGGCGTCCGCCCCTACGGAATACTAAAGCTCGGCTTTGCTGAAGGGCGGAATGGCTGAGAGCGCGCCCGCGAGGCTGTAGATGTGTTCTGAAATTTCGATTTATTGTAGGGGCAAACCTTGTGTTTGCCACTGTCCGGGGCAGAGACAAGCTCTGCCTCTACAGGTTTCGGAACGGGTCTTGTAATTATAGGGCGCTTTTAATTAAGTGGGCGGACAGGGCGTCCGCCCCTACGGAATACTAAAGCTCGGCTTTGCTGAAGGGCGGAATGGCTGAGAGCGCGCCCGCGAGGCTGTAGATGTGTTCTGAAATTTCGATTTATTGTAGGGGTAAACCTTGTGTTTGCACCTGTAGGGGCAGAGACAAGCTCTGCCCCTACAGGTTTCGGAACGGGTCTTGTAATTATAGGGCGCTTTTAATCCGGCGGGCGGACAGGGGCGTCCGCCCCTACGGAATACGAAAGCTCGGCTTTGCTGAATTTTGATAAAGAAAATCTGTCGAACGCGTAACTATATTTGACAACTCATGAGCGGTATTGTATATTATAGGCAGACGATCGCGTTATCGCGTAAAAGGCTGCTAAATAAACGGAGGAGAGACGATGGCCTTAACCGAAAACAAAAGCATGACCGAAAACAAGGATCTGATGGAAAACACGACCAGCGCACTGAGCGCCACGGGCAACTTCATCCACGCCTACATCCAGGAGGATTTAAAAGGCCGGCTCAATCAATTGCGCACGCGCTTCCCGCCGGAGCCCAACGGATACCTGCACATCGGGAGCGCCAAGGCGGTCTGCATAAATTACGGCATGGCGGAGCTTTACGGCGGCGTCTGCAACCTGCGCTTTGACGACACAAACCCCGTCAAAGAGGACGTGGAGTACGTCAACTCCATAATAGAGGATATAAAATGGCTCGGCTTCGACCTCGGGGACCGCGTTTACTACGCGTCGGACTATTTTGACAAATTATATGAGTGCGCCGTGGAGCTGATCAAAAAGGGCGCGGCGTATGTCTGCGACCTGTCCGCCGAAGAGGTGCGGCAGTACCGGCGCTCATTGAACGAGCCCGGCCTCAAGAGCCCGTACAGGAACCGGAGCGCGGAGGAAAACCTGGAGCTGTTCCGGCGCATGAAGGACGGCGAGTTCCCGGACGGCAGCCGGACGCTCCGGGCGAAGATAGATATGGCGTCCTCCAATATTAACATGCGGGACCCCGTGATCTACAGGATCGCCCACGCCACGCACCACAACACCGGCGACAAATGGTGCATTTATCCCATGTACGATTTCGCCCATCCCTTAGAGGACGCAATTGAGGGCATAACGCATTCGCTGTGCTCCATAGAGTTTGAGGACCACCGCCCGCTGTACGACTGGTTCATAGAGCATCTGGACTTCCCCGTGAGACCGCGCCAGATCGAGTTCGCCAAGCTGATCGTCTCCAACACGATAATGGGCAAACGGTACCTGCGCCAGCTCGTGGAAAACGGGGAGGTGGACGGCTGGGACGACCCGCGCATGGTCACGCTCTCCGGCCTCAGACGCCGCGGGTATACCCCGCGGGCGATCCGCTCCTTCCTGGAGCGGGTGGGCGTCTCCAAGGCCGAGAGCCTCGTGGACATAGCCTTTTTGGAGCACTGCGCCCGGGAGGACTTAAAGCCCGCCGCCAAGGTGCTCATGGCCGTGCTGGACCCGGTCAGGCTCGTCATCGACAACTACCCCGAGGATCAGACCGAAATGCTGACCATCGAGAACAACCCGGAGAATCCGGATCTGGGCGCGCGCCAGGTGGCCTTTTCCCGCGAGCTCTATATAGAGCGGGAGGACTTTATGGAGAACGCGCCGAATAAATTTTACCGCCTCTCCCCCGGCAAAGAAGTCCGCTTCAAGGGCGCGTATTTCCTGACGTGCACGCACTGCGTGAAGGATGCGGACGGTGCCGTGACCGAGATACACTGCGTCTATGACCCGGCCACAAAGAGCGGCAGCGGCTTTGAGGGGCGCAAGGTCAAGGGCACGGTCCATTGGGTGTGCGCCCGGACTGCCGTGCCGATACAGGCGCGCCTGTTTGATTATCTGGTGTATACGGACGACAGCGAACAGGGCTTCACGCGCAACCCGAATTCGCTGACCGTCATTGACGGGGCCATGGCGGAGGCCGCCGTGACCGAGACCGTCGTCGGGGACAGCCTGCAGTTCATGCGCAACGGCTATTATTGCCAGGATTCGCGCTATTCAAAACCGGGCGCGCTGGTGTTCAACCGGACGGTGGCGCTCAAGAGTTCGTTCAAACTGTGACGGCAGAATCCGATGGATTGACCGCGCGAGGCAACCCGGCCGGTTCGCGCTGCATATGACAGATTGCGGTGCGCTCCCGCTGCCCGCCATTGCGAGCGCGCGTGTACCCAAAATTGGATGCATAAACGCGCGAAGCAATCCAGCCGGTTCGCGTTGAATTATGTTTCAGCGTGCAAACCTCGAACAGCTTTATTCCGCCAAACTCACGTTATAAAAAGGCATGGTCCCGGCTGATTAGATTCTGTGAATCCGTAGGGGCGACGACCATGTCCGAAAAAGGCATGGGCCCGGCTGACTGGATTCTGTGAATCCGTAGGGGCGGACGACCCTGTCCGCCCATGTCCATACCGGAAACAGCGAAAATAGCCTAGGCCTGGCTGCAAATGCACGCTTCGCACGTCAGCGAACCGTAAGTTATCGAAAGCCTTTAATCCGGCGGGCGGACAGGGTCGTCCGCCCCTACATCTACGAAACCCCGACCTTGCTGAATTTATCAAGGAAAATCCGCCAAATTAACGTTATAAAAAGGCATGGGCCCGTCTGACTGGATTCTGTGAATCCGCAGGGGCGGACGACCCTGTCCGCCCACCGAATTAAAGCATTACAACCACGACAAACCCGCGAGCACATTTTTGCGTACAAAGCGAGGGGTTTTGCCGTAGTATTCATCCGGCAAGATTTATAGAACGCTGTAGGGGCAGACCTCGTGTCTGCCCGCAGACCGGGCGGAGACAAGTTCCGCCCCTACTACATTATTATCGCCGGATAATACAGTAGGGGCGGACGACCCTGTCCGCCGGACCATGGGCTTGCCGTGCCGAATTCACGTTCATTTTACCGTGAGTTCGACTGGATTGCTTTGTGCGTTGACGATCAGGTGAGCTCTGGGCTGTGCGCCCCGCAATGACAGATTGCCGCGCTCCCGTCATCCGTCATTGCGAGCGCTCACGCACTCAAAATCATATTCAGTAAACGCGCGAAGCAATCCAGCCGTTTCGCGCCGCACTATATTTGAGCACGCAAACCCCGGACGGTTTGATTCCGTCGGATCCATCAATTACTGGAAATCTTCAGTCCGGCGGGCGGACAGGGTCGTCCGCCCCCTACAGCTACGAAATCCTTGACTTTACTGTTTTCTGAAAGAAAACGTGTCGGACTCGCGTTAATTTTGCCGTCGGTCCGGCGCACTGGATTGCTTCGCGCATTGACGATCAGGCGAGCTTTAGGCTGTGCACGCTCGCAATGACAGATTGCGGCGCGCTCCCGCTATCCGTCATTGCGAGCGCGCATGCACTCAAAATCATATTCAGTAAACGCGCGAAGCAATCCAGCCGGTTCGTGCCGAATCATATTTGAGCGCGCAAACGCCAAACAGTTAAATCCAGCCGACCCCGCGTCAAGAACAGCTCCTCGGCCAGGCCGCGCCATGCACAATGACAATTCCTGCGAATACATTATAATATTTCAATAAACTTATTCGTGGGAGACAAAGATGACCTCGAGTGATAATATTGTTTTCGGTGAGGACGGCGGCGCAAAGGATAAATCCGGCGATAAGGCTGAAGGGGCGGCTGAGGCGCAGGATACGGCAAATCAGCGCACGGTCTTTGGCATGCAGGCCGGCCGGCAAATTCAGGGCGGCCCGATTTTTCCGAACTGGGGCCTCGGAGCGCCGCCAAGGCCGCAAAACCCGCAAACCGGCTATCCCGGCGCGGGCGGCCGGAACCCCGGCTTTCAGCCGTTTGGGGCGTATTTTCAGAACTATCCCGGTTTTCCGCCTCACAGCATGCCCCACGGCGAGCCCCAGGACGCGCTGCATGCGGCGCGCGCTCAAAGCTATTACCAGGGGCGGCGGGACCGGGAAGGGATGAGGCCGGCGGCGGACGGCTGGGCGCAGCTATTCGCGCCGCAGCCGGATTGGCAGTTTTATCCCCGGCAGGGCCAGCCGCAGCCGCAGCAGGGGCGCCCGGCGCAGCGTCAGGATCCGGCCCCTTACCAGTGGGATCAGGGCCGCCCCGCAGGTCAGAACGGCCAGCCGCCCAACAGCGGCCAATCGCCTCAGAGCGGTCAGACCGCGCCGGCCGGCCGGCCCGTTCAGCGCTATGGGCACTCTCCCCAGCAGGCCGCTCTCGAATCGCGGATCAGCGCCGGTTCGCGCCGGAACATGGGGCGCAGGGCCCAGTTCGCGCGGCAGCCCGCGCAGTCTTTTCGGCCGGATCAGGCGCAAGCCCGGCAGCAGGGCGCGGCGCCCTCCATGCAGCCGCAGCCGTTTTCACAGCCGTTTCCGCCCGCGCCAAATATCTCCGGCCCCGTCGCGCGGCCCGCTCCGGCGGGTCCCGCTTTCAGTGCGGCTCCGGGCCAGCCGGCCGAGCGGCGCCGCGATATCACGGGCGCGCAGCCGTCCGGATTGAGCCGACAGGACGCGTGCGCCGGGGGGCAAGCCACGGGGAGCCCGCTGAACTGGCAGATCCCTCCCCAATACCCCGCGCAAAACGCGAATTCATTTTCAGCGAACCGGCAGCCGGCAAGCCAGCGGCCGCTGAGCCAACAAGCACCTGTTCAATTTTGGACGCAGCAAAATTGGACGCCACAAACCCCGGATCAGTCCGCCGCCGTCCGACAGCCGGCGCAGCAAATCCCAAACCAGCAGGGCTATGCTCAACACCCAGCGCAAAACGCGGGTTTATATTCAGCAAGCCAGCAGCCGGCAGGCCTACAGCCGCTGAACCAACAGCCGCTGAACCAACAAATACCTATTCAATATTGGACGCCACAAACCCCGAATTATTCTGCCGCCGCTCAACAGCCGGCGCAGCAGGTCCAAAACCCGCAGGCCCCAAACCCGCAGGCCGGCCTTCAACGGTTCGACGGTCAGAATCAGGTCACCGAATACTTCGATGATAAGCATTCCGCGGCTGAGAGCGCCCCCGGGGAGCGTTCGGCGAACGGGCGTCACGCGGACGGCAATGCCGCCGGAGCGCCTCCGGCCGTCACGCCGTGCGTTGATAGTTCTTTCACTGAGTCGCAAGGGCCCGCGCCGCGCCGCGAAACGGGCATACCCGAGCAGCATGGCGCGCCTTCCTTTGGGGATGGCACGCCTGAGCCGCCGCCCGGCCCGTCCCCCCGACGCGAGGTCGAGCTGCTCGAACGGCTGCTACAGGACGACAGCAACGCCGGCGTATATTATAAGCGCATGGCCGAGTCGTTCGGTCGCCCCGCCCTTTCCGGAATGCTCACGGAGCTGAGCGAGAACTGCGCCGGCAGGATCAAAGCGCTCCAAGGCGTCTACAAGGACAGCGCGGGCAAGGAGTTTGAGTTTACCGGCAAGGAGATATATTCGCCGAAGCGCCTCTCCGAGGGGCTGGCGCTGGCCATAACCGAAGAGGGCGGCAGCGTGCGCAGGCTGTGCGATCTGTACGAGGGCGCCACGGACGAGAGCACCGCGAGGATCTACAACGCCCAGATAATGAGGCGGCTGAACGACCTCAATTCGCTCAATATGATGCTGAACGTCAGATAGGGCGAACGGTCTGGGCGTTCCGCCCACAGTGCGCAATGCCGGGTGCGCGCTAATATACAATAATGTGAGTTCGATTGCTCGCTTACAATACAACCGGCTAAAGCCGGAAGACTTGGCGCCGCCTGAAAGGCGGACGAAATGGCTGACCGCGCGTCCGCGAATCTGTATAGCCGATCAAATTTAGAAGTAAGTCTCCGGCTAAATTCGTTAAAACGGTTCGTTCACAACGTTTTCTCCGAAAACGTTACGTTCGCTCACCATAACGAATTCAGCCTCCGAGTTACAAATTAGTTGATCAGCTATAATTATAGGACGCTTTTAATTCAGCGGGCGGACAGGGTCGTCCGCTCCTACGGAATACGAAAGCTCGGCTTTGCTGAATTTCGCCAAAGAGAATCTGCCGAACTCACGTCACAATATGTACAAAAGGGGCGGCCTCCGGCCGTCCGCCGAACTAAAGATTTTCAATAGTTACGGTTTTGCTGAGCGTGTCGGCGAGTTTTGAGCTATAGGAAACCTTTAGGCCAACCGGACGGCCGGAGGCCGCCCCTACACAATACGGCGCAGGGAGGGATGGGCGGGCCGAAAATCCGCCGAACTCACCGTGCCATGGCTTGACCCCTTGGCGAGTATAACTAAACTACGGCGATGCGTTTTGCTGATCAATATGTCCAAATATTTACGTAAACAAAATAATAATATACAAAGGGGATATTACCAATGATGCCAAACAAGCGTTCCAAAATCAAGTATTCCAAAAACAACGGCCCTGAGCGCGCCGCCCGCGCGCTTACGGCCGGGCTTGCCGCCGCCGCGTTCGGCTTATGCTGCCAAGGGGCCGTATCCGCCCGGGACGCCTCGGCGCTTGACTCCCGGACATCGGGCGCGGTCATCATGTACGTTTCGAGCCCGCTGGCGTATGTGAACAACGTCCAGCGCATGATAGACCCGGATACCGGCGTCACGCCGGTCATAGAGCGGGACAGGACGCTGATCCCGCTCCGGTTCGCGTCGGAGGCCCTTAATTCGGAAGTGAGCTGGGATCAGGCCGCCCGCACGGCCACCGTCAAAAACGGCGGGAATACCCTGGCTTTTACCGCCGGGTCCGACAAGATGACCGTCAACGGCGCCGTCACGCAGATGGACGTGGCCGCCAGGCTGGACAACGGCCGCATGCTGATACCCCTGCGCTTCTTCGCCGAGGCCATAGGCAAGCAGGTGTTTTATGACCGCGGCCTGATCATCATCAGCGACACGCGGGGCATCTACGACCCGTCGTCGGACAAGCCCGCGCTGGACAGGATCATATCGCTGGTGAATAATCTGCCGGTCGTCGGCACGGAGGACAACCTGATAAAGCTCATCGGCCAGCCCCAGTCCGGCATGTACAGTTACGGCGTCATGGATGAGGTCACCGCCGCTCCCGAGGCCCCGTCCGCCGCCGCGCCGGCTCCCTCCCCGGGCGCAAACAGCCCCCTGAACGCCGCGCCCGGAATGGGAGGGGCCGCCGCGCCCGATTATTCGCAGACGAACATACAGGTCGCCGGGGTGGACGAGGGGGACATCATCAAGACCGACGGGCAGTACATCTATTACCTGCGCCAGAACGTGATCTCCGTGGTTAACGCCGTCCCGCCGGACAAACTCAGCCTGGCGTTTACGGTGAAGTTTGACGACGCGGGTTTCAACCCGGATGAGATATACGTGGACGGCGATAAACTGGCGGTGATCGGGCGGACGACGCGGTCCGTTTCCGCGGCCGGAGGCGACGCGCAGGCGTTTTATTACCGCCCCGTGACCGCCGCCATCGTATACGACATCTCCGACAGATCCGATGTCAAAAAGCTACGCGAGGTGGACGCGGAGGGCTATTATGTCTCGTCGCGCAAGATCGGCTCCGAATTGTATTTCCTGTCCAATCAGGATATATACTCCCTCACGCAGAACGGCGCGTACGCTCAGCCGGTCATGCGGGACACCGCGGTGAGCGGCGATTACGCGCCCATCGGCTATGACGGCATATACTATTTCCCATATATAAAGCAAACCTTCAACCGGAATTACTGCTCGGTGACATGCCTTGACATGAGCGGTTCCGCCCCGGCCAAGAACACCACGTTCCTCGGCGCGGGCAGCGATATCTACGTGTCCCGGGACAACATGTACGTGGTCTCAAATAATTTCAATTACGCCCCCCCGATGGCCGTGACGCCGCCCATGGGCGTCTCCCCCGCGCCCCTTCCGCCGGCGGGAGCCGGCGCGTCCGCGCCGGCCGCCGTTTCCCCGGTCATGCCCGTACCCAGGCTGGTCGTTTATCAGCCCAGCACGGCGATCTATAAATTCTCGCTGAGCGGGGCGTCATCGGGCTCTGCCGCCGTCACGTTTTTATCAAAAGGCAGCGTGGACGGCACGCTGCTCAACCGCTACAGCATGGATGAAAACGGCGGTTATTTCCGCATAGCCACGACGTCCCAGGGCGATGAGAAAAATAACTTTATGCAGCGGAATAATATATATGTCCTCAACGACGCCATGCAAGTTTCAGGCCAGATCACGGACATCGCCCCCGGGGAGAACATCCACTCCGTGCGCTACGTGGGCAGCCGGGCCTATATGGTCACCTTCCAGACCGTGGACCCCTTCTTCGTCATCGACCTGAGCGACCCCGCCAGCCCGAAGATCCTCGGCGCGCTCAAGATACCCGGCTACAGCGATTTCCTCCAGCCCTATGACGACACCCACATCATCGGCTTCGGCAAGGATACCCTGACCCAGAAGGACACGTCCTATTACCTGGGCATGAAGCTGGCCATGTTTGACGTCTCCGACGTCTCAAATCCAAAGCAGCTCTTCACCCAGTCCATCGGCGACCGCGGGACGTACTCCGACATCCTGAACGAGCCCCGGGCGCTGCTGTTCTCCAAGGAGAAAGACCTGATCGCGTTCCCGGTCAACCTGTATACGGCCGGCGACGCCGAAAAGGCGGCCAACCCGCTGGTTTACGGGACCTTCAGTTATCAGGGCCTGTACGTGTTCGGCGTGGACCTTGCGCACGGCTTTACGCTCAAGGGCCGCGTGAGCCACCTGACGGACGCTGAAATGTTAAAATCCGGCAATTTCCAGGGGGATTACAACAAATACGTCCAGCGCGGGCTGTATATCGGGGACTATCTGTACACGGCCTCGCAGAACGAGATAATGTCCACCTCCCTGAGCGATATGTCAAAGGCCGGCAGCCTCGACCTGCCCCCCGGCGGCGGGCAGACGGGCGCCGTTCCGTATGTCGAATGATCGGATTTGATCGGATTGATCGGATTATAATAACGAAAGGCTGAACGATAAAACATCGCGCATGGCCCCGGATAAAACCGGGGCTATTTTTGCGGCCTTTAAAACTTGTCATTGCGGCCTTTAAAACCTGTCATCGCGATGAGCCCTTAAAACTTGTCATCGCGATGAGCCCTTTAAAACCTGTCATTGCGAGGAGCGAAGCGACGAAGCAATCCAGAAAAAGCCTGAATTCAGCGTGATATTGTTTTTTCATCAAGAAACAATATGAATCCGGATTGCTTCGCTTCGCTCGCAATGACAGATCAAGTTTTTTGAGGTTCTCCTTCGTGCTGTTTTTTGCGGAGATAAAATTTTTAAAAAGGTATTGAAAAATTATTGCATCTATATTACAATGTCGGTGGAATAAAGTGGAGTAAAGTTAATTGATTAGGTTAAAGGTGGTGACGGCGTGTTTCTGGGGGAGTATAGTCATCTGCTCGACGCAAAATCGCGGGTCATCCTGCCCTCAAAATTCAGGGAGGGCCTGGGGAAGGCGTTCATCATCACAAAAAGCCTGGATAAATGCCTGCTGGTCTACACCAGGGAAGAATGGGAGATAATCAATGAGAAGGTGAGCCGGCTGCCCTCCGCGGACAAGCAGGTGCGCGGCTTCCTGCGGTACTTCTTCGGCGGCGCGGCCTTTATCGAGCCGGATTCGCAGGGGCGCTTCCTCATACCGCAGAACCTGCGGGAATACGCCGGAATAACCAAGGAGCTCGTCTCCGTCGGCGTTTCCAACCGCATAGAGATATGGAGCAGGGAAGAGTGGTCAGCCATGGACGCGGCGGCTCCGGGCGAGGATATCGCGGAGAAGATGGCCGCCCTGGGTATTTGACGTATGGAGGCCGAACATCTCGCGGGCTTCGGCCACAGGCCGGTTTTGCTGAAGGAAACGATAGAGTACCTCGATATAAAGCCGGACGGCGTGTATGTGGACTGCACGGCGGGCGGCGGCGGGCACGCGTTGGCCATCTGCAAAAGGCTCACGGCCGGGCGGCTGATCGGGATAGACGCGGATGAAGACGCCCTGGCCAGGGCGCGGGAGACGCTGAGGGATTATCTGGGAACGGCCGTCACGCTCGTCCACGGCAATTTTTCAAACATAGACGCGATATTGAGCGGATTGGGCATCGGGCGCGCCGACGGCTTTCTGGCGGATCTCGGCGTCTCGTCATATCAGTTGGACGAGCCCTCGCGGGGCTTTTCATATATGCACGACGCGCCGCTGGATATGCGGATGGACCGCGGCGCGGCGTTTTCGGCCGGGGACGTGGTCAACGGCTACAGCGCGCGGGAGCTCGCCAGGGTCATCCGGCAATACGGCGAGGAGCGCTGGGCAAAGCGCATAGCGGAGTTCATCGTGGAACAGAGGCGGGAGAAACCCATCGCTACGACGTTTGAACTGGTGTCCGCCATCAAAAAGGCCGTGCCCAAGGGGGCGCGGGCGGACGGGCCGCACCCGGCGAAGCGCACCTTCCAGGCGATACGCATAGAGGTCAACGACGAACTGGGCATAATCGAGGGCTCGATAAGGAAGATGTGCGGGCTTTTAAAGCCCGGGGGCAGGTTATGTGTCATCTCGTTCCATTCCCTGGAGGACAGGCTGGTCAAGAACGCGTTCAAGGCGCTGGAACGGCCCTGCACATGCCCGCCGGGCCTGCCCGCCTGCGCCTGCGGCAAGCGGCCCGAGCTCATGATCATCACAAAGAAGCCCGTCACGCCGTCCGAAGCGGAGCTGGCGGAGAACAGCCGCGCCAGAAGCGCCAAACTGCGGGTCGGGCAAAAGGTATAGGGGATCGACTATGGCTAAGAACGTCTCAAGGCACAGCCCGTATTACACAAGGGGCTCGCTGGCCTACGCGCCCGACCGTCGCCGCGTGTACGAGTACGACCGGCGCGGTGAGCGGGATGTCCGCCGCGGCCGCTACGGGCGCGCCCGCCGCGCCGTGGGCGGCGGGTATGAGCGGCGGCGCGCGGCCTGCCGCGGGCGTATGACCAGTGTCCGCCCGTCCGGCGCGCCGGGCGCGCGCCAGGCCCGCGTCACGCGCGTCCGCAGAAAACCGCCGGTGCAGGTCATCCCCGTCGTCGTCGCGCGGGAGAGGATGTTCCGCCTCTCAAAGCTGACAATAGTCACCATCGCCCTGATCTTCGCCGGGCTTTTGGGGTTTGCGCTGCCCTCCGCCATGATATACAACGTAGACGCGAAGACGGCCGCCCTGCGCTCGGAGCTGGAGAAAATCAATGAAACCAACACGCAGCTCGCCGTGGACATCTCAAAGACATACGACCTGGATCAGATACGCCGGCTCGCCACGGCCAAACTCGGCATGACGGAGCCCGCGCCGTATCAGAAAATCGATATCTACGTGCCCAGGGCCAGCCATACGATAGAATACCAACAGCCGGAAAATCAGCGACCCGCGGACCGACCGTCAGACGATTCCATATTAAAGGGCGTCGGTGATATGTTCAATTTTGTCAAAAACAGCGTTTCCGGGCTGCTGACCGGTAAGACCAGTTAGACGGCCTCTGAAAACCTGTCATTAGCTGGCGGCTCTGAGAACCTGTCACTAGACGGCGGCTCTGAGAACCCATCAATAGATCGCGGCCTCTGAGAACCTGTCATTGCGAGGAGCGAAGCGACGAAGCAATCCAGAAAAAGCCTGAATTTATCGTGAATCTGGATTGCTTCGCTTCGCTCGCAATGACAGATCCGGGGGTTTAGATGACAGATCCGGGGGTTTAGATGACAGATCCCGGGTTTTTAAATGATAGATCCCGGGGTGACGGATCCGAGGGTTTAGATGACGGATCCGGGGTTTTAGATGATACCGGATGACAACCGGCACTTTTAATACGGAACGGGACTGAGCGGAATGGGAGACACGAGAGACGGCGGGCGGACAAACGGCGAAAGACCGCGCCGCGCCGGCAAACATAGCGGGCGGAGCGGCCGCGCCTATAAATGTGGCAGACGGAGCGGCCGCGCCGATCGTATGTCATACAGCCTGGCGCTGCGCAATAATAAGCTGCGCTTTATGGGCGCAATGCTGTCCCTGGTTTTTGTGGGCCTGTCCGCCAGGGTTGTGTATTTTAAGACCGTTCACGGCGCGGACTTTGAACAGAGGGCGATCCTGCAGGAATACAATCTGAAAAATTCGGAGACGGTTCTCCCCGCCATGCGCGGGGACATAGTCGACAGGAACAGACAGAGCCTGGCGGAGAGCGTCGTCACCTATAATCTGGTATTGGACGTGCGCAAGCTCATAACGGACACACAGACGGTCAAGGTCAAGGCGGCGGACGGGACGACGAGCAAGCGGCCCGTCATGGATTATACCCTGGGGGCCTTGCGCGACATCTGCGGCATCCCGATAGAGACCCTGAAGGGATACGTCGCCGTCGATCACGCCACCGGCAAGCCCGTCAACGACACGGATTATTTTATTTTCGCCAGAGACGTCGGCGCGGACAAGGCGCGCGCCATAAAGAACAGCGGCCTTCCGCACGTCTATCTGGATCAGGGCTACAAGCTCAATTTCCCGCACGACTCACTGGCGGCGCAGGTTATCGGCTTTGTACACGGGGACGCCTCATTTGGGCTTGAGAACCAGTATAAAACGGAGCTTGAGGGCACGCCGGGCAAGGCGCTGCGGACCTTCGACAGCACCGGCCTCATACAGGACACGCAGGTCCCCCCGGTGGACGGCTATACGCTGGTGACCACGCTCGACATGTTCATGCAGCAGTTTGCGGAACAGGCCGTGCAGGAGGCGGTGGACGCGTACAACCCGCAAAACGCCAGCGCCATCATCATGAACCCCAAGACCGGTGAGGTGCTGGCCATGGCGCAATCGCCGACGTTTGACTTAAACGACCCGGCTGACCCGGCCAAGATCACCGGCCGCGCCCCCGACGCGCCCGGCGGGGCCAAAGCTCCGGCGGCGGCGGGCGGCCAGCCGCAAGCGGATGACCGGCCCCAAGCGGACCAACTGCTGATGGACCGGCTCAACAACGCCTGGACAAATTTCAACATCACCAAGACCTTTGAGCCCGGCTCGATATTCAAGCCGTTTATTATGGCCGCGGCGCTGGAAGAGGGCGCCATATCGCTGGACGACACCTTTACCTGCTACGGCAGCATGGTCGTCCCGGGGACGTCGCAGCGCCTGAACTGCTGGCAGCTCTCCGGCCACGGCAAAGAGACGCTGACGGAGATCCTGGCGCATTCCTGCGACGTGGCCATGATACAGGTCGGGATGAAACTGGGCAGGTACATGTATTATAAATACCAGCACGATTTCGGCTTCGGCGATTACACGGGGATCGATCTGCCCAACGAGGCCAGCTCCGGTTCCGCGGCGCTGATGCCGACGCTGAGCCAGCTCGGGCCGGTGGAGCTGGCCACGGGCACATACGGCCAGGGCTTCAACGCCACGCCGCTGCAGGATATCAACGCTTTCTCCGCGCTGATAAACGGCGGCGATCTTATGCAACCCTATGTCGTCTCGCAGATCATAGACAAGAACGGCAACATCGTTTCGGAGAACAAGCCGGAGGCGGTGCGCAAGGTCATCTCAAAGCGGACCTCGGACTTTATGCGACAGGCCATGGTCAGCGTCATCCAGCCTAACAGCAAGGACTGCACGGGTTTCCGCGCGTATATCGCGGGTTACGACATCGGCGGCAAGACGGGCACGGCCCAGCAGGGCAAGCGCTCGCTCAACAAGTACGCCCTGTCCTTCATCGCGTACCTCCCCGCCGACGACCCGCAGGTCGTCTGTATGCTATCGATAGATATTCCGCAGGAGTACGTGGACGGCGTGACCTCTCCCGGTTACGCCATGCGCGATATGCTGGTCAACATCATAAAATACAAGGGCTTCCGCCCCAGCGGGCCGGTCTCTCCCGAGGACGACCTGCAGCCGGGCGCGGGGGACGTCACGGTCAGGAACTATGTCTCGATGCCTGTCGCGGATGCGGTCAAATCGCTGATACAGGACGGCATGAACTATGAGATCATCGGCAACGGCAACCAGGTCAAGAGCCAGATGCCCATGGCCGGCGCGCAAATCACCAAGGGCGGGCAGATCCTGCTCTACCTGGAAAACACCGACAGCAACGCCAACCAGCTGGCC
>Ga0209629_10000278_pt1 | contig 26555 bp, 19 predicted proteins | sample TergutCu122P5_FD_187286 | JGI IMG/M metagenome (GOLD analysis project Ga0209629, IMG submission 187286) | Cubitermes ugandensis P5 segment gut microbial communities from Kakamega Forest, Kenya - Cu122 P5 (SPAdes) (version 2) | ecosystem: Host-associated > Arthropoda: Insects > Digestive system...
CGATGCCCGATATTTCAACCAAAGAAAAAGCGCAAAAATACATCGGCTTGGATATTCCGGCAGAAAAAGCTGCAAAAGAAAAGTTCCTGAATACGGTTGTTCCGGAATGGCTGAAACAGGCGAAAGAAAACAAAAGATTGATAGATAAGATTTAAAGTTATGTGGAAGCAGCCCTGGGGATACAGCGAAGGTTGGACAATTTGCGGTGGAATTTTTATTACAGGAATGATTTTACAGTTTTTTCTGGGGAAGATTACTCCCGATTTATTCCATTCACCTGTCAACTTGATTTCCGGGGCTGCTTTTTTATTATTTCTGCTGCTGTTTTTTGGGATTTCAAGAATATTCAAAGGAATTCAATGGTTTTCGGGTTATGTTGCAGCGGTTACTTCGCTCGTTTCGTTGCTCCTGCTGGTTATAATCATGGGGCTTACGCGGCAATCGCCGGCTGCGCTCGACCTTTCCCAAGAAGGCGGATTCGTCCGTACCGGATTCAGGCAGATGACCGTATCGTGGTCATTTATACTCTTATATCTCTATTTTCTTTTCATTTTAGGTTTAGTTACTTTGAAGCGATTCAGTCATTTTGCATGGAGCGATACGGGATTTTTACTCAACCATGCAGGATTGTTCATCGCTCTGTTTGCGGCGCTTCTGGGCAGCAGCGATTTACAGCGTATGCGGATGACTGCTGCCCTGAATGCTCCCGAATGGCGGGCAACCGATGAAAAAAACGAGATGACTGAACTTCCGCTGGCAATCGAGTTAAAGTCGTTTACCATTGATGAATATCCCCCAAAGTTGATGTTGTTGGATAATATTACAGGGGAAGCGTTGCCCAAAAAACAACCGCTAAATGTGTTGGTAGAAACCTGCCCGCTAACTGCCGATTTGCTGGGTTGGAAATTAGAAATTACAAAATATCTGCCTTCTGCGGCAGCAATGATTAGTCAGGACACGGCAAATTTTGTAGCGTATAACTCAGAAGGTGCAACTTCGGCGCTGTATGTTAAAGCACGTAATTTAACAGACCAAACGCAAAGAGAAGGCTGGGTCAGTTGCGGGAGTTATATGTTTCCCTACAATTCATTGAAACTGAATGAAAAAGAAAGTTTGATTATGCCCAATCGCGAACCGAAACATTTCGCTTCCGCCGTTACGGTTTATACAAAAAGCGGAGAGAAGAAAGATGCTTCGATAGAAGTAAATAAACCTTTGTCTATCGACGGTTGGAAAATATATCAAACGAGTTATGATACCGGCATGGGAAAATGGAGTCGGAACAGCGTCTTTGAGTTGGTGAAAGACCCATGGTTGCCTGCCGTTTATACAGGTTTTGTTATGATGTTGGCAGGTGCGATTTTTTTGTTTGTTTCTGCTCCGAATAAAAAGGATTAATTTATGCACTGGAAATATTTTATCTTGTTTGCGCTTTCAGCCGTAGTTTGCTGGACGATTGCCGCAATTCTTGCCTATAAAAGTCAGAATTACCGCAAATCCATCATTCTTACTTTGGCGGGATTAATCATATTCGCCGCTTTTATCGCCGGGATGTGGATTTCGCTCGAACGACCGCCTTTGCGAACGATGGGAGAAACGCGATTGTGGTATTCTTTTTTCCTTCCAATTGCGGGATTAATTACTTATATGCGATGGAAATACAAATGGATTCTTTCGTTCGCTACCGGCTTATCGCTTGTATTTATTTGTATTAATTTATTGCATCCGGAAATACACAACAAGGCTTTGATGCCGGCGTTGCAAAGTCCCTGGTTTGCTCCGCACGTCATTGTGTATATGCTTGCGTATGCCATCTTTAGCGTAGCAACGCTGAATGCTTTATATCTTTTGGTTAAGTCAAATCAAACTTCAAACTTGGCGTTATGCGATAACTTGGTGTATGTGGGAAGCGCATTTATGATTATCGGGATGTTGCTGGGCGCAATCTGGGCAAAAGTAGCGTGGGGACACTATTGGTCGTGGGACCCGAAAGAGACTTGGGCGGCTGCCACCTGGATGGCTTATCTCGTCTATATCCATTTCCGGCTGCATCGTCCGGCAGAAAAGAAAATACCGCTATTCCTTTTGATTTTTGCTTTCTTACTGCTTCAAGTCTGTTGGTTCGGAGTAAACTATTTACCGTCTGCGAGAGGGATTAGCGTACACACTTATAATTGACAATTTAATGATTTACAATTTACAATTTAACAATTTTAAAATATTTATTATATGAAGAAACTGATTGTTATTTTTATGGGGTTGCTGATGTGCAACTTAGGATTTGCTCAAAACAACGACAGCAAAGACAACGAGTTTAGTATGAGCGGACAGCTTCGTCCGCGTGCAGAGTATCGGGATGGATATGCCACTCCCCATGCCGATGGCGCTCAACCGGCGGGATTTGTTACCAATCGCGCCCGTATTTCAATGGATTATAAGCGGGACAACAAACTTGAGTTGTGCTTTTCCGCTCAACAGGTAGGCGTTTGGGGACAAGACCCGGAAATTGCAAGGTCGGGACGGATGATGCTCAACGAAGCTTGGGCTAATCTCAATTTGGGCAGCGGATTCTTTATGAAGTTAGGACGTCAGGCTTTGGCTTATGACGATGAGCGTATTTTGGGCGCATTGGATTGGAATGTGGCGGGACGTTATCACGATGCCGCAAAATTGGGTTATGAAAACAAGGAAAATAAACTTCATGCAGTTTTGGCATTCAATCAGAACGACGAAAATGTTATCGGAAATTATTATGCCCAAGGCACAGCAGGAGTATCGCAACCGTATAAAACGATGCAGATGCTGTGGTATCAGCACATTGGAAGTAAGATGTTTAATATTTCTTTTCTTCTGATGAATGTCGGATTGGAAACAGGGGATGCTGCTGCCAAAGTATCGGATGTGCGGTATATGCAAACTTTTGGGACTAACCTGTCGTTTCAACCAAGTGATTTCCAATTCTATGGAACATTCTATTATCAAACCGGAAAGACAATAGTAACGAATCCGCTAAAAGACGTTTCTGCGTATATGTGGTCGCTCAATGCCGCTTATTTGTTTAATCCGGCATGGAAAATTAATATAGGAAGCGATTACTTGAGCGGAAATGACGGGAAAGACCCAAGTAAATTCAAAGCATTCAATCCTTTGTATGGAACGCATCACAAGTTTTATGGAACGATGGATTATTTTGATACCGGAGCGCCTTCGGCGCTTTTCAATCAAGGATTGTGGGACAATCAATTAGGACTGACATTCAAAGCATCGCCCAAAGTAAATCTCTCGTTGGTTTATCACAATTTCTCGACAACAACCGACGTAACCGTCAATGAAAAGCAAAGACGCGCCTTAGGCTCGGAATGGGATTTTCAATTGGGATGGAACGTAATGAAAGACGTAGCTTTAATCGGCGGTCTTTCAGGTTTCTTCGGAAATGACGTCTTGAAATCCATCAAAGGAGGCGATCCTTCCAAAATGCAGAGTTGGATGTGGGTTTCATTAAACATCAATCCGAAAGTTTTTATTTCCAAGTGGTAATTTCCTGAACAACTTTGCGGCTAATGTTGTTTTAGATATAAAAAAATCTTATATTTGCACAACTTTAGCCGCATTTTTATTTATGGACATTAACGAAATTTTCTCCATTCCACTTTTCCGTAACTTCACTAAGGAAATGCAAAAAGAGGTAATGGAGCGCTTGGATTATCGAATAGACGAATATCCCAAAGGGGAAATTATCGCCCGTCAGGGAAGCGTCTGTAAATATCTTCATCTTTTACTCAAAGGAAAATTGTTTGTTGATGTGATTGATCTTTCGGGAAATGAAGTTCGTGTCGAGACTATTCGCGCCCCCCGCTCATTTGCTACGCCTCATATCTTTGCCGAAAAAAATACCTTTCCTGCGACATTCACCGTAGTTGAGGATGTAACTTTGCTTCGGGCGACCAAAGAATCCGTTTTCGCTTTGATGAACAGTATGCCGCAGTTTCTACAGAATTTCCTTTGTGTGAGTACCAACTGCAATAAATGCACACTCACCCGTTTGCGCGTACTTACTTTTCGCAGCATCCGTACCCGTTTTATTTATTACCTTTTCGACCATATCAAAGACGGTTCGGATACGGTAGAATTGAGCGAACATAACTTAGTTCAATTAGCTGAATATCTTGGAATTACACGTCCGGCTCTATCTAAGGAAATCAAGAAGTTGACAGATGAAGGACACATCGCTTTTTCACATCGAAAAGTAAAAATCATTAATAAATTAGCGTTGTCGCACATGTTGTAACATCGACTTATCCTTCATTTTGCATAGGGAATCTTTTGCCGTTTGTATTAAAAAATGTATCTTTGCCGATTGGTGATACAGTCGTAGTTAACGATATAAATTTAAAGATTTTTAATGCGCAAACTTTTATTATCCGGAGGATTGATAGTACTTTTATTTGCTTGTTCGAACAAAGTACAACAGGAGAATATCATTACCGTTACCATAGAGCCGCAGCGTTATTTCGCCGAACAGTTGGCGGATTCGCTTTTCCGCATCGAATGTATGGTGCCGGCGGGTACAAGTCCGGAAACTTATGACCCGACTCCTGCCCAAATGGCAAATTTGGCACGCTCAAAAGCCTATTTTTGTATCGGACATATAGGCTTTGAGGAGGTTTGGATAGATAAACTCAAACAGAATTATCCGCAAATCCGGTTTTTTGATAACAGCGCCGGAATACCTTTGATTATGTCGGGACATTCCCATTCTGCCAATCATCCCCATGAACAGGGCATCGATCCGCACATTTGGAGTTCTCCGAAAGCCGTTCACGTAATTATCCAAAATATGTATGCTGCTTTAGCGGAGATTGATCCGACAAACAAAAACCGCTATGCCGCTAATTTGCAACGTTTGCTCGAACAGGTGGACAGTGTTGACGCAAAAATTACTCAAATCTTGCAACACTCTTCACAAAAGGGTTTTATTATCTATCATCCGGCATTGACTTATTTTGCACGGGATTACGGATTAACGCAATACAGCATCGAAGCCGACGGCAAGGAGCCTTCGCCCGAACAATTGAAAACATTAATGGAAATAGCGAAGGGGAAAGGAATTAAAACCGTCTTCGTCCAACAGGAGTTCGACCGGAAGAATGCAGAATCGGTAGCTAAAGAAACCGGTTGCCGGTTAATCGTGATAAATCCCTTATCCTGCGATTGGGGAAATGAAATGTTACATATTGCTCAAGCCTTGTCGGATGAATAAAACGTTGGTAGAAATAGAAAACATGTATGCCGGCTACAACGGAACAGTTGTGCTGAAAGCAATTAATCTGCAAATCTTCGAACGGGATTTTCTGGGGATAATTGGTCCGAACGGCGGAGGAAAAACGACTTTGGTTAAAACTATTTTGGGTTTGCTTAAACCGATTTCAGGCAATATTGTATTTGGAAACGATCTGTTAAAAAGCCGTATCGGTTATATGCCGCAAACGCATCAAATAGACCGGAAATTTCCGGTGATTGTTTCGGAAGTTGTAGAATCAGGTTTAATTTCAGAAAAGAATCTTTCACGAACAGATCGAAAAGCCAGAACTCAAGAAATGATTCGCCGGATGGACATCGAAAACGTAGCCGGAAAAGCCATCGGCGAATTGTCTGGCGGTCAACTGCAACGCACTTTGCTGGCGCGGGCGGTTATCAACGATCCGGAACTGCTTATCCTTGACGAACCCAATTCGTATGTTGATAAGCGTTTTGAATCACGCTTTTATGAACTGCTGAAAGAAATCAATCAAAAAACGGCAATTGTGCTGGTATCCCACGATATAGGAACAGTCATTTCAACGGTGAAAAATATTGCCTGCGTGAACGAAACCCTGCATTATCATTCAGGAACGGACGTGAATGCCGATTGGTTAGAAGAACATTGGGCTTGCCCGTTCGACATGATTACCCACGGCGACCATCCTCACCGCGTGCTAAAAACGCATGGATAGTGAAGTAGTGAGTTTTTATCAATTTACCGGCTGGTCATTTTGAAAATCATAAAATGTTTTGCGCATTAAATCGGCTAAATATAATTGATATTTGATATACGCATTGAGATGAGACGAATAGGCAGTATTCAGCCGGTTCCGCTCCAAAGCCAGCGCCTGACTGTCGATGTCGCCGTCGGAATATCGCTGGAGCGTAATATCAAAACTTTTCTTTGCGACTGTCAAGTTCTTTTCCAATAATTGCAACCGCTTTAAGTTGGTGTTAATATTATCGACTAAATTCATCACTTCCGCTTTAATACTTACTTCCAACTGATTTTTTTGGATGACATAACGATCAAGCCTTGCCTCTGCTGCATGTGTTAAGGATTTGTTTTGCCCCCAATCGAGAATAGGAACTGAGATAGTAAATGAAAAACCAAAATTGGAAGGACGTATCAAAAAATTATCGTATGAATTACTGATGGCATTTGCCACGTCAAAATTACTGTATGAACTTGCCCAACCTACTCTTTCGTAGTAAGCATTTACATTTCCCTTGATCATTCCGGCAACTTTCTGTTTTTTGACGGCAAGCTTCTGAAGTTCGATCTGAATATCTTGTTCCTTGATTTCCAATCGGTTTTCGAGCGCCAATTTTACGGCGTTTTGAGGGTCGATAACAACAATTTTATATTGCAGATTATTATCTAAAACGACGCTGTCTTCGAGATTGATTCCCAACTCTTGCTTGAAAGCGTTAGCGGCGAATTTTTTATTAAGGACGGCAATATCGTAATTGCTTTGGGCTTCTGCCAGATCGACTTCCATTTGCAGCGCATCCACCTCACGGATAAGCCCCGCCTCAAATTTTTTCTTTGAGATTTCCTGCGCGTCCGTTTGTCGCTGTAAATCCGAATAGGCAAATTCTTCCATTTTTTGTACGGAAAGTAAATTGTAATAGGCATTGCTTACGTCGTAAACCAAATTTAATTCTTCTCTTTTCAATGATTTATTCGATTGTTCATAAGCCAATCGTGCGCTCTTTAGCGATGATTTTATGGAATTGTATCCATACAATGCGTCTATAGGCTGCGTTATTCCAATGCGCGTGTTTACATTTGCCGACCTTGCTTGTCTATCAAAATCTCTCAATGTTGATAATCCGCTTTGAACATATATATTCCCATCTGAAGGCAAAGGCTGGTTGATATTGAGACCGCCTGAGTAAGTCAATCCTTGAACCGAATAATAGACTCCGGCGCTATCGGCTTTTTCCTTAACGGTTTCAGTATAATTCGGCAAAGTAATATTCATTTTAATATTTGTTTTCAGCCCACTGAGAACGGACTTCAAATTATATTCGGCAATTTTTAAATCCTGTTTCAGTAATTGCATATTATAGCTCTTTTGTTTAGCCAGTTCAATACTTTGTTCCAAAGTGAGTTTATAAGTTTCTGCATGGACGACCGTATAGCAAGCCGTCAGAACCAGAATTGTCAGGAATATCTTTCTCATGAATGTTATTATATTAATGACGTTTTATTAATAATCGGAAGATCGGAATAAATTTTCCCATCTTTAATGTGAATGTTTCTGTTCGCATAATTAGCAATTTCCTGTTCGTGAGTAATCAAGATAATTGTATTTCCCTCTTGATACAAATCTTGGAATAATTGCATGATTTCCGCTCCGGTTTTTGAATCCAGCGCTCCGGTAGGCTCGTCAGCCAGCAGTATTCCCGGATTGGTTACTAAAGCTCTTGCTATTGCCACTCTTTGACGTTGCCCTCCACTTAATTCGCTGGGTTTATGCTCTATGCGGTTAGACAAGCCCACTCTTTCCAGCGAATTGAGCACCCGCTCTTTTCTTTCACTATTGGAGACGCCCGCATAAATCAGCGGCAATTCGACATTTTGAAGCGCATTCAAACGGGGAAGCAGATTGAAATTTTGAAATATAAAACCAATTTCCTTATTTCGCATGGCGGACAAAGCATCGTCGTCGAGGCTACTGACATCCGTTTGCTTAAAGTAATAATGACCGCTTGTCGGCGTATCCAAACAGCCGAGTATGTTCATCAATGTCGATTTTCCCGAACCGGAAGGACCCATGATCGACACATATTCGTTTGTGTCGATTTGAAGATTAATATCCTGCAATGCAGGTATTTCCATTTCTCCTATCGAATAATTCTTCGTCAGATTTTCTATTTTTATCAGCATACTATTTTATTCATATCGAATTGAATCCACAGGTTTTAAATTAGCTGCATTCCGCGCGGGAAGGTATCCGAAACTGATACCTACAAGAACGGAAAAAGCAAAGGCGATAAGTATGGAGTACAGCCGGATGTAAGTACTCACGTCTGTCGCTAAAGAAACAATCAGCGAGAGACTGACGCCCAACAAGACGCCGATTATTCCCCCCGTAATGCTGATTGCTACGGCTTCTGTTACGAATTGGCTCATGATATCGGCTTTCCTTGCTCCGATCGCTCGCCGGATGCCAATCTCACGCGTTCGTTCCATCACAGTCGCCAGCATAATATTCATGATTCCGATTCCGCCAACAATCAAAGAGATGGCGGCAATAGCCCCTAACAGGAAATTATAGATTTGTCGTTCTTTTTCTTCCTGCTTCAGCAATTCAAAAGGAATAATAATACTGAAATCGTCGTTATTAAAGTGACGCCTGTTTAAAATTTCCTTGATTATTTTCGCCGCTTCAAGCAGATGCCCCGAATTATCTATTTGAACCGTAATTTGCTGTATTTCGCTGGTTAATAAATTTTCGCGGGTGAATCGATTCAGGAATGTCGTTAATGGAACATAAACGTCCGTATTTAAATCCCTTGCCGCTAACTCTCCGACTGTTTCGGTGAAAAGCGCTTTCGATTCAAGAACGCCAATCACTTCCAACCACTGGTCCTCTATTTTCACCATTTTTCCAATGGGGTCTTGATTCTGAAACAGTCTGGAAGCTACGCTTGCTCCAATCACGCAAACTTTTAACCGTTGGTCGTATTGCTCGGCGGTTATAAAATCGCCGCTTTTCAGGTTATAATTGATTATTTTGATTAGTTCGGGCGTTACGCCGATAAGCGTTGATTTTATGGATTTATCCCCGTATTTTATTTCAGGATTACTTTCCGCCTGCGATGTGATTCTCACCACATTGGGTACGATTTCTTTAATGACGGCGGCATCACGGATAGATAAGCCTTGTGAGAACTTTGCCCTTACTTCTTCCAACTCCTGGTCGGAAAGCTTTTTTTCGCGGACAATGATATTATTCACCCCCAGGTCCTGATATTTTGCTATCGCTTTGCGTTTAGCGCCTTCGCCGATTGAGAGCATTGTGATAACCGACGCAACGCCAAAGATGATTCCCAACATTGTCAGAAATGAACGGAATTTATGATCGGCTAAACCGCGAAGCGCTAATCGGACATTTTCTTCAATTTGCATAATTATTTACAGTCTAAGTATTCACAACTAACAGTCATTCCGGGTTTTAATCTCTGATCGGGATTTAAGATGGTAACTTCAACATCAAGCACTTTTTGCCGTGATTTTTCTTCTTTCAAATAACACAGCTTCCCTATATAAGTAATTTCGCCATCAAAGCTTACATTGGGCAATGCGTCCAAACGGACGGCAACCTTTTGTCCGTTATATATTTTTAAAAAATTATTCTCATTGACGAATGTAATCACTTTCATGCGGGCAAGCTCTGGCACCTTTGCAATGGTGTTGCCTGCATATATATTATCGCCGATTTTAATCAGCGAACGGGTTCTATAATTACGGGAAATCTGAAATACGCCTCCGTAGGGAGTTCGTATAGTTAATTTTTTTAGAATTTCATATCCGTTCTTGATTTGATTTTTGATTTGATTTACTCTTATTTCTTGAATCTTCAAATCATTAGCGTTAACAATCTTATTTAATCCTATTTTTTTCTCTTCTCTTGCTAAACTTATTTTTTCCTGCTCAAATTCAAGTTCTTTAATTTTTTTAATACGTTCCGATTCAAAACGGGATGCTTCTAAAGCTATTTTTGAAAGATTATAGGTGGCTTGTTCTGTTTTATAATTTGACACTAAGTCGTTGATCATATTATCCTGATCTACGCGAAGTTTTTCCAAAGTCGCCAACTGAGTTTCCAATTCCGTTTCCCTGTCGATAATATATTTTTTAACATCCGTAGGATCAAGCTGGATAACTGAATCGCCCGGATGGACAATTGAGCCATGGTCCAGCAATCCAACCACGCGCATTTCATTCCAGTATCCCAAACGCGGCAGTACAAATGACTTGGAATTTACTGCGTCAAGATCTCCCGTTTCCATGACGGTTTTACCCCGAGCATTTGTTTTCTCGTTCGCTTCCGCTTTATCTTTTTTGTGACAGGATGAAAAAATAAGCAGAAAAGAGAATATCACAATTAATCCGAAAATAACCTTATTCTTCATTTCTTTTCCTCCTTTTTTACATCCTTGTCTGCATTCTTATCGGCTTTTTCAATGGCAAACGGATCGACTAATGCAACTTCTTCGTTTTTATTCAAGCCTTTGGTTATGATAATATAATCCGTATTTTCGGCTCCGGTTTCCACTTCCGCTTTTTCATAATTCTTAGCTTTTTTCTTAAATACATAACGTTTGTCGCCCTCTAAATGTACGGCATCTTTGGGAACATATAGCACATCGTCTATTTTATCCAAAATAATCCTGCAGCTTACCGTCAATCCGGGCAACAGGTTTTTGTTCGTTTGATTCAGCAGTATCTCAACGGGAAAGACTTTAATTTTGGATGAGTAATCTTTATTCACCGCCAGATTGGCGACAGCGCTTACTACACCCGTAAAGATACTGTCGGAAAAAGCGTCCGGTTTTATTTGAACGGTTAAGCCGGCGGTTATTTTTGAAATATCAACTTCATTGATTTTAACGGTCGCCTTCAATTTAGATAAATCCGGCAGTTGAATAAGCAGAGAGCCGGGCCAGCATTGGTCTCCGATTTGATATTTATTTCCGCTGTTCCAGTTTCTGGCAATGATTCCTATTCCGGGCGCCGGAGTCGTAACATTTAATTTCTGTAATGTCTCATTCGCTTCTTTCAGTCGGGAACGATCCTGTTCGATGGAAAGATTTTTTTGCTTGAGTTCCTCTTTTTGTATTTTGATTCGATTATCAATTTGTTCTTTGGCTTTCACTAATGCTATATCCGCTTTGTCTAAATTCAACTGGATTTCTTTTTTAGAAATATCGGACTCATAAGTTGCCGATTCAAATTGAATTTTAGAAATCTGCTGGGATATTTGCGTAATCTGATAACTTGCATTCAGTTCTTCTAAATCCGATTGCTGCTGCGCCTTCAGCTTTTCTAATTCGGCAAGACTTATTTCCAATCTTCCTTCAGCTTCAACAATTCCTTTTTGTACTTCGGTAGGATCAAATACAAGCAATGTATCTCCGGCATTCACTTCCTGCCCATCTTTAATTATTTGCGTAATCGTCAGATTCCCATACCGCCAGGGAATAACAGGAGATGAGATATTGGTTGAGTTCACCGCTTCTATTTCCCCTTCTTCAAACAAGTCGATATAAAAGGTTCCCTGTACGACTTTTGCCGTAGGTATTTGCGTTTCCTCCTTTTTTTTACAGGCGCAAAACACAATTAAAAAAGCGAGTATAAAAAATTTATTATTCATTTTGCAAATAATTATTTACTATTTTTGGGTAATTTTTTTATCAAAGATTCGTCCGGCTTTATTAAAGCGACAACTTCATTTTCTTTCAACCCCGAAGTAATAATTACTTCTTTTGAAGAAGAAAGCCCTGTTTGCACCTGCCTCAATTCAAATCCGTTTTTATTTTTAACATAAACGACTTTCAAGGAATCTTCGTCAAAAACAGCCACTTGAGGGACAACCAGCGTATCTTTTATCGCCTTCATAATAATACGGCAATTCACCGTAAAACCAGGGGAAGGGATGGATAAAGCGCTGTCGATTGTAGCTTCTATATCAAAGAGCTTCACTTTTGATCCCCGTTTATAGGGAACGCCGATGGGCGACTTCATTTGTATTTTCCCCCATGCTTTATTTTCGGGCATCGCATCAAAAGTATATATCACCGAATCGTTCACATTGATATATTTGTAATCGGTTTCGGAAGCCTTCATTCTTATTTTCATCTTAGATAATTCAGGAATAGAAACCAAAAGCATATTACTCCAAACCACATCGCCCACCTGATTCTTTAAATCGGTGGCATAATTATTTGCAATCATTGCCAGACCCGATTTTGGAGCTTTCACATTAAGGGCGTCCAAGCGTTGTTTCAGCGTGCGAACTCTGTTAGCAGCCCTGTCAATACGTAATTCGCCTCTTCTGATTTCCGTATGATTAATAATAGCCAGCGCTTTTAATTTGTTATCGTATTGCCGCTTTTGAATAGCCGCTTTTTTCAATTGCAACTCCTTTATTTTGCGAATATTCGGCGGAGAATATATTAATTGCAACGAATCTAATTGAGCAATTTTAGTCATTGCATTATTATTTTCCACCTGTGCTTCCAATATAGCATATTGCATATCCAAATCCGCTTTTGTCTTATTTAATCCCGCTTTAGCGTTTTCCAACTCAATCAGTTGGTCTTCATAATCCGTTTGTAATGACTGAACTTCAATTTTGCAAACGGTATCTCCTTCTTGAACATAAGTTCCGTCTTCAACCAAATAAGTGATTGTTCCCTGAATATTGGGCGGGCAAATCGCTGTCGAGGTTCTGACCGGTTCTACAAAACCCTCTACGGTCAAGGAGTTTTCAAAATTCGCAGAGGATACGGTAAAAGTCGGAATATCCTTGTACTTGTCCGATGTGCAGGATACGAAAATGAGCAGTAATAAATATATCAGTAAAGAATTTGAATTCGACACAAATTAGACCTTATAATTTAATGGCGCAAATATAAACAAAAATCGTTAGATTTCATCTATTATTCCGTTTATGAAATAAAAAGATATTTACTGAACTTAGGATAATAAGGGTTTATTTAATTCACAACTTTTACGACTGTCCCGTAATACGTCGTATTAATTTGTACAGAGATGGGACGGGATTTTCCTTGAGCGCCCAATACATTTTGTAAATCAAACGAGAGATAGGAATGGGCAGGATAACCGGGAGGATCGTTGTTTGTGTCATGAATAAAGTACATCCGTAACGTATCGCTATCCAAGCGGGTGGAATCGGCTAACAGACGGATTTGATGCGTTTCAGACTTGTAATCGAAATAAAATTGCATATTCAGATAATGACTTCCCAACCAAACGCTTTCTAAAATAATCGGGTCTTTGGGAGATGAACGAATAGTGGATTCATTTGTAAGAGTTAATTTACTTAATGGGATTTTAGCCGAACCGTTTATTCGCACGTTATTGTCTCCGGGCGACAGCACGGTGTAATTCAATAAAACCCGGTCGCCCCAAGCGTAAGTTTTTGCGTTTTCATCAGGATTCTTTACAATAATCGTTTTCCCGTTATCCAATAAAAATTCATTTGCAGCTTGAGCCGTTGCAATTTCGACATAGTAAACATCCAAACCATAATCCACGCTTTTATCTTCGCAGGAGGAAAGCATACTTACGAGAACTGTAAACGGAATATACAGTATTGATAAACAATTAAATAATTTGATTACGGTAAAAATACGGTACATAAACATCGTAATAAAAATAAGTATTGAACATCAATAATTCAAGGGACAAAATTACATTTTTTTTTGATGGGAAACAATATTATTGCATGTATTCCGTAGTTAATTTCGTAAATGAGAACAAAAATGCACAGTAGATAACGAGCGGAAGGTTTTGCGAGAGGCGGCTGAAATTGAACAACAGCTTGCAGCCCGGACGCAATAATCGAAAAATATCAAAGTGTCAGTACGGGAAGAATGGACGAGGAGCGGAGGAAGAGCGAACGAAGAGCGGAGGAAGAGCGAAATACAAAGAGTAATTAAAATCGAGGTATTACATTTCAAAAAGAAAGAAATTATAATAAATTTAATACATTTTGATTAATTAGCCACTTGCATGTCCTTGAGTTTCCCTTCGCCGGGTGTGATACCGTATTATTTTTTGAATGCGGAATTAAAGGCGCCGGAATTGCGGAAACTAAATTCTTTTTGGTTTTGCCATGTTACATTATTCATTTTATTTGTTTTCGTTTTATTTAACCTTATTCATACCTAATTTCATTAACAAAACAACATCAGTAGCCAAATGCGTTCTATTATTGCCGCAACCTTATTACCTAATTTATACCTTTTTAATTAGGTAATGAGGTTGTGTGGATATGTGCGCTAATTCTTTACTACTTAGGTTGTTTTGTTAAAGTAAATTAGGTAGGAATCAGGTTTCATGCCTAAGCTCATAGTCATTAGCTTAAGTTGCGAGCTTCCTTTTTGCATTCTTAATCCGGCATATTTTTAGATTATAGCCTGCCGATTTTTAATTTCCCAGAGGAAAATATTATCTTTGCTGTTGACTTTTGAATGAATTTCTTAATTATTAAAATTGAGGTACTACATTTCAAAAAGAAAGAAATTATACTTAATTTAATACATTTTGATTAATTAGATGGATGAAAAACTGTATATAAATGATTTTGAACGTCGTTTCAAGGAAATTTATCTTTCTTATTTTTGTAGAATGGTGCGTTTTGCTGGAGAATACATACCTCGTGAGGAAGATTGTGAAAACATCGTTCATGACGCTTTTGCCGAAATATGGGAAGCAAAAGGAAACTATCAGCATCGAAACAACAATCTGGTATCTTTGATATTCACGGCGATAAAAAATAAATGCATCGATTATTTACGCCACCAAATTGTTGTCCGTGAAGCAGAAAATATCATACAGGAAGAATACAGGCTCGAAACGCAAATAAATTTGTTTTCATTGGAATCGTTCGACAATGAATTGTTTTTGTCCGGATATGATTTGGAAGAATTAATAACCAAAGCCATTGATGCATTACCTGAAAAATGCAAGCAGATTTTCATGATGAACAAGATCGAGGGCAAGAAACAAAAAAACATTGCACTGGAATTAGGTGTTTCAGTCAATACTGTTGAAACACAAATGGCGGTTGCCTATAAAAAACTCAGAGAAGAACTGAAAAAATTCTTACTCCTGTTACTTTTTTTATCAAACTTTAAAGTTATTTTATAAATCTTTTAGCGGATTTTCTTTTCTATTCGTTATTATTACAAAAAGAAGAAGAATGGACGAATTGATCAGAAAATATTTGGAAGGTAATCTCTCGATAGAAGAAAAAATTGAGTTGCTACGAAAATCGGAAAATGATGTATCGCTCAAAACAGAATTAGCGCGTTATAAAAATCTGAATGCCATCATTGGATTGAAGCAGCATGAAGGAGATCTATCCTGTACATCAGAGAGCTATCGCCAATTTATGAACGACAGAAAACCCAAAACAATCAACCTGAAACAAATCCTGTCTTATGCTGCAATGGCAGCTTGCATAATAGGTTTTACATGGTTCTTGTCGGGAATTTATTATCAATCGAAAAACCATTCAGAAGAGAAATTCAACACTTTGTATGTTCCTGCCGGTCAACGTATTAATTTTACATTTGAAGATGGAACTAATGTGTGGTTGAATGCGCAGACGAAAATGACGTATCCTGTCGAATTTAAAGGAAAAGAAAGACAGGTTTCGATAGAGGGCGAAGCCTATTTTGAAGTAGCCAAAAATCCGAAAAAACCATTTATTGTATCTTCAAAAGGTTTTAAAATCAAAGTATTAGGTACAACATTTAACATTTTTAGCTATCCTGAAGAAAAAATGAGCCGTATCAGTTTAATAGAAGGCAGTGTAATAATTGATAATAAGAATATTATAACCCTAAAGCCGCAAGAAGAAGTTACGATTGAAAGCGATAAAATGATTGTCGCCCCAATAGGCGACAATCATTATTTCCTGTGGATAAAGGGGGTTTACAGTTTTAACAATGAGCGTTTTGAAAGCATTATTAAGAAATTGGAACTCTATTTTGGCATCAACATCCAAATCGAAGACACTGCTATGCGAGAATGGCGATACACCGTCAAATTTCGCCAGAGTGATGGCATAGACGAAATACTTCAGTTGATGAAAAGAATCCACAATTTTAATATCAAAATGGACAAAGAAAATAATTACATTAAGATATATAAATAATTAACAATTAATAGAATAGCCTATGAATAAACAAAAGAATCCCTAAGAAAAACCACAGCAAAAATAGCGCTTTTGCCGTGGTGTAAAAAGTAAACACTAATAATTTATACAAATAGCAGTATTAACTTTTAAACTACAAAGATATGAATTTAAAATATTTGTTAGAGTCTTTTTTTGAAAAAAAAATAAATTTCATTATTATGAGAACTTCATTTTTTCTCTTTTTTTTCGTCCCATGTCAACTGTTTGCTCTAAATCTTGATGCTCAGAGCAACATTGAATTAAGTACGAATAGCGTTACAATTAAGGAATTGATTGAAACGATAGAGCAACAGACCGATTTTTTCGTTTTGTTCCGAAATAGTGATGTAAAGATGAATCGTGTCGTTACGTTTAACGACAGGAAAGGAAGTTTATCCTCTATTCTTGACGAAGCTTTTGATGGGACGGATATCAATTATGAATTTCGTAATAAATATATTATCTTATCGAATAAGATGAGTGATAATCATAATACGAATCAATTGGGTAAACGTATTTCGGGATATGTCCACGACGTGAAGGGCGAACCTATTATAGGAGCAAGCGTTGTTGAGAAAGGTACAAACAACAGCGTCATTACGGATGTGAATGGTAATTTTTCGTTCAATACAGGCGATAATGCCGTATTACAAATTTCTTATCTTGGATACATTTCGCAGGAGATATCTGTAGGGAATCAAACACAGATCAATATTATTATGTATGAAGATATCAAAAGTCTGAATGAAGTGGTGGTGATTGCGTATGGTACGATGCAACGCAAAAACTTTACCGGCTCGGTATCGACTGTGAATGTTGAAAACTCGCCGACAGCGCTTACCTCCCGTACCAACGTGATGGATATCCTCCGTGGAAACGTAACCGGCGTTACCATATCACGTGAAACTGGAGCTGGAAGTACCCCCAGTATTGAGGTTCACGGGCAAAAATCAGTGAATGGCGCATCGACGCCTTTGGTTGTATTGGACGGTATGATATACATGGGAAGCTGGAGAGACATCGATCCGGCAACCATCGAGAGCATTTCGGTATTGAAGGACGCCACATCATTGGCTGCTTACGGTTCACAAGCTGCTAATGGCGTAATCATGATTACCTCCAAAAAGGGAATGTTAGGTAAACCTCTAATCAGTTTCGACGGTTCCGTAGGTATATCCCATTTTACTCTGATGCCTAAAATGCAGAGCCTCGAAGATTATGTCGCCAAGTCGAATTTCAATCGTGGCGTTACGGATCCACAAGGCTGGATGAGACCAACTATTTATGAAAACTATCAGAAAGGTCAGGCTACCGATTGGGTCGATTATGCTACAAGGACAGGTGTCACCCAAAACTATTCACTTTCGGTGTCGGGCGCTACGGAAAGAATGAATTATTTCATGGCATTGTCGCGTACCGATCAGTTAGGGGTTGTAAAGGGAGATCAATATTCGCGAAATGCTTTGACCGTGAGGTTGCAAAACGATATCACCGATTGGTTACAGGCTGGCGCTCAGGTCAATTATACATACAACAATTATGATGGCATTGCGGCTCCGTTGAAACCTGCAATGTGTCCTTACGGGCAACCCACCCGACCCAATGGAGAATTGGAAAAATATGCCATGATAGAAGGAGATATGAGTTTGAATCCTCTTTGGGACGCTGAATCCGGAACAAGAGACGATTATGATCGTTATGGAACTACTTTTCTGAAAGGTCATATCTTACTGAAAGCCCCATGGTTCAGAGGGTTGACCTACAGGATGAACATTGCCTATTCGGAGGAAAACTATAAATGTAACCAGTTTTTTCACGAGGCCTATTATGTGGGTGAAGGAGAACATACCAACGACTCCAGATATGCCCCTGAAACGATCGCCAAATTCCTCTCACGCGCTAATGGCTCTATGGTAAACAGGATCAACACTTATTATGTTTTCGACAACATCCTGAATTATACGGCGCAACATGGTAAGCATTTTATTGATATGACCGGCGTATATACCCGTGACGAGTTCATTTCTGACACGAAAACAATGACAGGTAGCGATTTTTCGGGAGTAGGTAATACATTGTTGGGTTACAACGGTTTACAGTTTGCGGCTACGCAAGTAATCGGAGCTAATGTTCCTCATGCCTCCACTTCAGGCAATAATGATAACTATACCCACGGGACAACTCGCAAAGCCGACATCGGTTACTTAGGCCGGTTAGTGTATGCTTACGACAATCGTTATCATTTTACTGCCTCTGTCCGTCGTGATGGCAGTTCGGTATTCGGTGCCAATAACAAATGGGGGATATTTCCCACTGTTGGCGTGGCATGGACTATTTCGAATGAAAATTTCATGAAGATTGATCAGATCAATTTTCTAAAAGCAAAAGCCTCGTGGGGTAAAAACGGCAATCAGTCGTTGAATCCTTATGGAACGCTTTCTACCATTAATCTGGGACGAAAAGGCGCGCACGGCTATATATTTGGTAGCAACAATGCCATAACATGGGGGCAATATCTTGTCGCAATAGGCAATCCCGAATTGGGTTGGGAAGCCACTACCAAAGTAAATGGCGGCATTGAAATTGGTTTGTTCAAGGACCGGATACATTTCGAGTGGGATGTTTACAAATCTAAAACGACCGAACAAATCTTCAACCGGGTTATTCCCATCATGGCCAATGGTTTTAATCAAACAAAAGCCACCATGGGACGGGTAGATAACTGGGGCATAGAATTTACGTTAGAAACCCAGACCCTCAAAAAAGGTGATTTAGCATGGTCGTCGATGTTAAATTTTTATATGAATCGGAATAAATTGGTTGATCTATATGGCGACGGTAAAGATGACATCGCCAGCAGTTTGTTTATTGGTAAGTCACTGGGCGCTATATACGGATATAAAGTTATTGGTATGGTACAGAAAGATGATGCGGATTATATGATTGCAAACAGTACCCAGGCAGGTTTCCCAAAATATGCCAACCTTGACGGAAGCGCCGATGGGCGAATTACTCCGGAAGACCGTACTATTTTGGGTTACAGCAAGGAAAATTTCCGTATGAATATGTCGCATACCCTTACTTATAAAAATTGGGATCTGAACGTTTTATTCATGGGTGTTTTCAGTGGTGGCGGGTATGGTATGAGAAGTAATCCGCAAGCTTATCTTACCAACTTCGAAACTGCTCGTAACCTTGACCACCCTTGGTGGACGCCTGAAAACCAGAGCAATCTTTACCCTGCGCCTAATTTCAACGGCGCTAATTTTACGCCATTGCAATCTTATGGATTTGTCCGTTTGCAGGATTTGAGTCTTTCCTACTCCTTCCGTCAGCAAGCGATCAAAGATCTTGGTGTTAAACGTTTGCGTACATACATTTCTGTCAAGAACCTGTTCACCATTACTAACTGGGTGGGCGGAGACCCTGAAAATGCGCAATCGTTCAGTTTATACAACATTAACACCATTCCGCTTCAGAGAGTATTTACTTTTGGTATCAATCTATCTTTTTAATTACATTTTAATAATAGCGAATCATGAAAAAGTATAACATTATTGCCGTTATCGTTTTTTCAATCATCACTAATTTTTGGTCGTGTAACGACAACGAGTTTCTGAAAGAACAACCGGAATCGGTTTACACTTATACCGCTGCATTCAATACTTCATCACAGATAAATGACATTATTGCAGAAATTTATCGCGAGTGGAGACTGGCGTTTATTTCCAATGTCAATGACGGAGGATATTTCTTTTTATGCGGAAATGGAACTGATATGGCAGAGGCTAAAAATCCTCCAACACCTGATGCAGTGGTACATTCCAACTTCGCCAACTGGAATACGGCTTATGCTCCGTCGGAAAGAGCGTTCAATTCATTCTACAAGATGATTGCCGGCGCCAATATGGCTCTACATGGCGCTGAATTAGTCAAATGGTCCAGCGATAGCGCTAAAAACTTAGCCATCGGTCAAGCATTATTTTTGCGAGGTTTTTCCTATCTGAATTTAGCCGAATTGTGGGGGGGAGTTTTCATCGTCAATGAATATTCCGATGTACCCAAGTTCGACTTTCAGCGGTCATCACGGAAAGACAGTTATCTGTTTGCCATTGCCGATCTCGAAGCTTCGTTGCCTTTGTTACCCGATTACCCTGAACCCGGGCGTATGGGAAAAGGCGCTGTGTGGCATTATATAGCCGAGGCTTATTTAGCGCTTGCTAACGATCAGAATGACGCAGCCGCCTATTTGGATAAATCCATAACCGCAGCCGGTGAAGCTATTAAATTACATGCGCTGATGAAAACACGTTTCGGTGTTCGGGCTGATCCACTAAACACCGGTAGTTATCAGAATGTACCTAACTATTTTCCCGGAGGCGATGTTTTTTTCGACTTGTTTCAGCGGGGAAATACCAGGCGTGAAGCAGGAAATACAGAAGGCATGTGGCTCAACTTAAACGAATTTAGCGTATATCAGGCAAATTCTACTACACTTAACTGGAATTTACCTTGGGGAACGATATATGGACCTATTTTCCGCAATTTGCAATGGAGAGATAATTACAGAGAACCCGGCTCCGCAAGCGGACCCTATACCATGCCTAATTTGGATGAGTTTGGTGTTGGATTAAATTTTGCAGCTCACATAGGTGGACGCGGACAGGCAAGAGTACAACCTACAAACTATACCGCGTATGGAGTTTGGAAAAACTGCGGCAGTGATATCCGTAATTCGCCTGTCAATATTCGTCGCGAGTTCAAAGTGCTGGATCCTAAACATTCCTTTTATGGTACCGATTTCAGATTAACCATCGACAATGTAAACAAATATTGTACTGAAATCACAGCAATCCCTAATTTTAACCCTGTATTTACAAAAGTTTGTCCAATTGACAACTGGGGTTATGAAGGTCTTTCGGTAGGTCTCAGTAATCGCTCCAGTATATACAGAGACCATTATTACCTCCGCGTGGCAGAAACCTTCCTGTTGCGTGCAGAAGCCCGTTTGCGGAAAGGCGATAAAGCTGGAGCGCGAGACGATATTAACGAAGTGCGTGGTCGAGCCAATGCACCGTTAGTTACTGTAGCTGAAGTTAGTATCGATTACATTCTCGATGAACGCATCCGCGAACTTTTTACAGAAGAACGACGTTGGAACACCCTGCTCCGGATGGGAGGAATGATTCCAAGCGACCGGATTTTCAAGTACAGTTATTGGTCGGCTGAACGTGGCGGTACTTACAAATTACCCGTCAATTTCCTGTTGCCAATACCTCGTAATGTGATTGATAGCAACTTAGATGCCAAGATAGAACAAAACGAGTGTTGGAAAGATTCACAATAAGGAGTTGATGATTATCTAATGACTTTTTTATACCTTTGCGAATGCTTTAAAAGTATATAAACAAATTATAATACGAACAAACAAATGCGAAGATCAGATTTTTTAAAACTTTCGGCTACGGCGTTCTTTTTACCAAGCGCCCTGCGAGCCAATCTGTTTAGTCAAACAGTAAACAACATCGATCCGAACGTTAACAGTTGGCATTATTGGAATAAAAAAACACGACTGACCATTTCCATGTGGGATATGACATGGCTCACGGACTCGGGAAAGGGAGGTTCGTATGAAAATCTCGAACAACGGGTGGCTGAAGCTGCCGAGAGAGGATACAATACCTTTCGGGTCGATTGTTTTCCCTCCCGTATTCTGGAAAAAAGCACATCGTTTCAGAAGGGATATCAACCGGGAGAAGGAGATTTTTTACCCGTATGGGGAAGAGTAACCACCGATATTACATGCAATGCACTTCAGAAAGTGAAGCAATTAGCCGATCTTTGCCGTAAATACAACATCTGGCTGGGGCTTGATTCATGGGAAAAAGGTCACATGATGGGGCAGAAGTCGCCTTGGGGGTTGGATAATCCGCCCATTCCCATTCAAAGCGAAGAAAAAATTTTCAGGGATTTTGCACATACATGGGTGAAGGCTATTCGTTTGATGCGTGAAGAAGGTATTCTGGAACGTGCGGTATGGGTAGCGCCCATGAACGAGGTACCCCATTTCATGACGCGCGGCTTGGAATCAATCCGTCAAATCAATGATCAGGAAAGGAATGAAGGCGAAGTTCAGTTGGATAAAGATCACAGGATAAACGAACGGTATAAATTGGTCAACCTTTGGATGGGCGAAGAAATCAAAGATGAGATTAGCCGCGAAGGTATTCCTCTTTCTTATTCGTCGTTGGGAGCGGAAGAATATACCAAGCGTCTGCCTGAAATATACGATGTGGCGGATGTGCATTTCATGCCGGGAGTGATCACAAGCCCCGAAGATAGCAGGGAATTTGAAGAGATAGCTCAGGGTAATCCTCAAAATTTTAAAGGTTGGGAAAAAATGGATTTAAAACGCTGGTCGGCGGTTTGGGACAGAGCCTGCCGCAACAATTACAGCCAGATGTTGATACGTTGCCGCGATTATTTAGAGACAGCGCTACGCAACTGTATCTTCCCAAGCGGTAAACGGATACAGACGATTATCACCGAATCGTTCGGACCCGTTTTTTGGCCCGATCATACCGACGTCGGTTGGGAATGGTACAAACACTATAACGGCGATTGTGCGCGTATGGCAGCCTCCATGCCTTTCCAAGGGACATCGCTGTCCAACTTTGCCGAGCCGCTGTTTTCTCTATGGAATGATGTTGACTGGCACCGAAATACCAATTTATTTATTACAAATATCAGGAATTAAACAATGAATGGAAAACAGTCCAAGACGGCTAAAATCTATATGTTAATTTCTTTTCTGCCGTTTTTATTCGTCATTTCCGGCAACGTCCATGCGGGTCCCTACAACATAGCCCCGCAGGCAAAAGTTTCTGCGTCTGCGGGCGTTGAAAGCGCTGGGTCAGTCATCGACGGCATCATCGGAGTGGATAGCGTGGGAGAATGGAGTTCGCGAAGCGCTGTGCATGTTTGGGGTGGATACGCTCGTCCGTGGATACAACTGACATGGGATAAGCCCCAAAGCGTCAACCGCGTGATTCTTTTCGACAGACCTTCGCTCGAAAGCCATTGCGCCGCAGGAGATTTGCTGTTCGACGACGGGAGCCGGATACACGTATCTGCCATCCCCAACGACGGGAAAGCCAGAGTAGTTGACTTTCCGGCAAGAAGAACCCAATGGATCAGGTTTCAGGTTACAGACGCCGACGGTCCGAATACAGGTCTTTCAGAAATGGAAGTGTATCCCTCGCCCGAAGATTATGTCGATTACGTTTCAAAAGTTGACCCGTATATCGAAACGGAGCAGTGCCGGTATTTCTATTTCGCTACGGGCAGTCTTCCTTTCGGGATGATCAGTTCGGCGCCCCTTACGCGCAACAAAAACCAGTATGGCGGCGGATACAATTACAATTCGACGGAAATACTGGGTTTTCCACAGTTACATTGCTGGATGATGGCAGGAGTTAATTTTATGCCAACCACCGGAGATATTAACTTGAAATCCGGCGAAAAAGGATGGAAATCAAAATTTTCGCACGACGGAGAGATTGTTCAGCCGGGTTATCATCGCGTTTTTTTGGACGATCACAAGATTTGGGTAGAACAGACCTGTACCGACCGAGTGGGTTTCTACCGGTTGAGATATACGAAAGACACCCGTTCGAACCTGCTTGTGAATCTGGGCGGCTATCTGGCAAACGTTACCATGACCGACGCACAGATGACGAAAGTGAGCGATACAGAGATTGAAGGCTCGTTCAATACAACGGGGCGACAATGGGGAGGTCCCGATAATGCCCGGATATTTTTCGTCATGCGCGTCGATAAACCTTTCGAGACGCTCAACGCATGGAACGGCGAGGAAATATTGAACAACATCGAACAGTTTCAGGGAAGCAAAGACTCATGGACAAAAATTCCCAACCAGCGAAGTTACCACGATGCGCCATCTGCCGGAGTTGCCGCAGTATATCAGGTGAAAAGGGGAGACGTTATCCAGGTCAAATTTGCCGTTTCCTGCACAAACATCGAAAATGCCCGTAAGAATATGGATACCGAGTGTGATCACTGGGATTTCAACAAGGTTCTTGCAGATGCGCGGCAGGAATGGAACCGGTGGCTGGGACGTATTGATGTGGAAGGCGGTACTGAGGGACAGCAAATCAAGTTCTACACCGACCTTTGGCATGTTCTTCTCGGACGTCCTCAATTGGACGACTCTTCGGGCGATTATCCCGATTATACGCACAACAAACGAGAGGGACGACCTGCCTTTACCGTAAATACTACGCTGAAAGTCAGAGCGCTGCCCAAAGACGCTTCGGGAAAGGTAAAACACCATATATACAATTCAGACGCTTTCTGGCTGACGCAATGGAATCTGAATCTGTTGTGGGGTCTGGGTTGGCCCGAAGTGTTAGACGATTTTGCCGCCTGCATGGTTCAATACGCCGAAAACGGAGGCTTGCTTCCACGGGGTCCAAATATGGGCGCCTATTCGTTCATCATGACAGGATGCCCAGTCACCAACCTGATTACCTGCGCTTATCAGAAAGGCATGTTGACTAAGGTGAGTCACGAAAAAGCATGGCAGGCAATGGACAGAAACCATAAACCCGGCGGAATGATGAGTTATGAAATGTATGGAACGCCTAATGAAAAAGCGTTGGATTTCTATATCAAAAATGGGTATTGGCCCGGAAATGCCGGCATTACGATTGAAATGGCTTTTCAGGATTGGGCGTTGTCGCAAATGGCTGCCAAAATGGGCAAAAAGAAAGATGCAGCTTATTACCTGCAACGTTCCAAAGGCTGGGAAAAGTTGCACCATCCCGGACTGAAACTCATCATGCCCAAAGATGCCGAAGGGAAATGGGTACACGAAACGCCAACTAACGGAACGGGGTGGGTGGAAGGAAACTCGTGGCATGGAACGTGGTCGGTATCGCACGCTATTCCCCGGTTGGCTGAGTTGATGGGTGGATTCGACACCTTGTGCGACCATTTGAACTATGCTTTCGAGAAAGGAATGGAAAACAACTTTACCGGCAGTTATGTCAATTATTCCAACCAGCCGGGATGTTCCAGCGCTCATGTTTTCAATTTTGCCGGTAAGCCATGGCTAACACAGTATTGGGTGAGGAAAGTGCAGGAGCATACCTTTGGCGCAACAACCACCGACCACGGTTATGGCGGAGGCGACGAAGACCAGGGACAAATGGGCGCACTAAGCGCTTTGATGTCCATCGGACTGTTCAGCGTTCAGGGAACATGCGCCCAACGTCCCGCGTATGAAATAACGTCGCCCATTTTCGACAAAATCACCATACATCTGAATCCCGCCTATTACAAGGGTAAAACTTTTGAAATCATCACATACAACAATTCAAAAGAAAACTGTTACATACAGCGCGCCGCCTTCAACGGGCAACCGCATCGCAGTCTGCAAATCGACCATGACGAACTGGCAAAGGGCGGCGTTTTGGAATTATGGCTGGGCGACCAGCCCAATAAAGCGGACAATGCTGTTGTTCCTATCAAATGGAGTCGATTCTCTGCGCATTATCCGAATGATGCCAATGCGAAACTTCAGAAAACAGTTGCCCAAAACGCCGTCAAATACGCCTTAAACGTCTGGTATGCAAAAAGATTTGGTTCGCAGCCTGCCGGGGAATACTACTTGGATGTACTCCTTGGTCCCGGAAGCGTCGAAGACAAGGTACGCGGCTCCGGATCGCAGGCAATGGGTATTGCGACATTGATTAAACTCGGTTTGTATGACGCACGGTACACGGGCGTTTCCAAACAGGCGGCATTGGACGTTTGCACCAAAATCATACGTTCCATTGCTTACCGCCATAAAGCAAACTTCGATGGCGGCTGGGGAGGCGGTTGGCAGGACGATTGGTGGGCGGCTATCGCGGGACAAACCGCTTGGTTGACCTGGGAACAGTACGATGCGAAAGACCGGGAATTGATCCGAAAAATGGTGGAATGGGAAGCCAATCGACGCATGATTTACACAGTGCCTTATTATCGGAAAAAGGACGGTACCATTGTAACTCCCGGCGATACCAAGGCAGAGGAAAACGCATGGAATACCACCGTTTTGTTTCTCGCCTGCGCCATGATGCCGAACCATGAAAACTACAACAAATGGTACAGTAAAGGCATTGAACTTGCTATCTCTGCTTACGCACATCCCAAGGATGTCGAAAGTGAAACCGTTATCAACGGTAAACCGCTCAAAGAGTGGCTCAATGGTTCCAACACGGAAGAAAACTATATGGTGATCAA
>Ga0209629_10000279_pt1 | contig 26548 bp, 21 predicted proteins | sample TergutCu122P5_FD_187286 | JGI IMG/M metagenome (GOLD analysis project Ga0209629, IMG submission 187286) | Cubitermes ugandensis P5 segment gut microbial communities from Kakamega Forest, Kenya - Cu122 P5 (SPAdes) (version 2) | ecosystem: Host-associated > Arthropoda: Insects > Digestive system...
TTCTCTCCCATTGCCATGATATTGAGGAGGTCTTCCACCTCTTCCTGACTTAATACTTCGCCTGCCATGTTTCAAGTGAAAAACTAAAAGTGAAAAGTGAAAAACGTTCCACGCCCCCGCCAAAGTTAAAATGGCGGATAATTCAACGACAGCCGGGAACGAAACGCAGCGAAATGACCGGATCGAACACCGGATGATCCGGTCGCTTCACTTCATTACGCTCCTGAGTGTCATTTTTGTTCCGACCACATTGCGCTGTCGTATCATTTGACGATAGGATAGACCCCTTTAGCCGCAACATGAGGGGCGATATTTCCACCGTTATTGTAACTGCTTTTGATTCCGACCACGCCAATGGTCTGATTGACATATGATTCGAGGTCTGCGCCCGGCGTCTGTGAAACAAAACAAACCATATTGCCGTTATTATCGACAAGGATGTACTTGGGCGTTCCTTCCGCCTGATTTTTGACACGGCCCAATCTCCCAATGGCATCGAATGCGTTCGCCGAAACCTGAGCAACACCGTTCTGCAATTGTCCCGTCACGGAATGGAACGTCGTTGAAACGCCACTTGCCGGAACCGTTTGGGCGATTTGTTCTGTCGTTTGCCCCATCGTTTGCTCTGTCGTTCCGTATTGTCCCGTTATCCCGTGATTTTGAGGTGTTTGCATGACGGGCTGTTCGATGATTTGCACCAAAGCGTTGGCCGTGTCGGAATTTGTCGCCGGTATCCTTGTCGCTGGTATCCTTGTTGCCGGTATCATGGTCGGAACCTGCCCCTGCGAAATCACGATCGGCTGTTGAATGACGGGTTGAATGACGGGTTGCGACATTCCTTGGGAACTGTTGTCAGGGACGCCCTGCATTTCGTCATACATGATGATTTCGCTTCCCGGCCCCAAAGCATTCGATGGCAAACCGTTGATTTGCGGCATCTGCTGATAACCATATTGCGAAAATTGTTGCGGATACGGTGACATCTGTGTTGGATTATATCCCCCACCGGTCGCTCTTGAAGCGGTGATCAGCGGTTGCGCGGTATATAAACCTTTTCTTTGCGTCTGCGGTGGAATCGTTTGGGGATGGGATGAATTCGGAGAGGAAGATGCCGACGGATTCGTTTTTTCAAAGATGTCCCCTGTGATCAAGCGTTGGAGCCAGTTTTTCCTGGAACTGTTTTGAACAGCAGGCTGTTGGTTTGGAAAATAACCTTGCGGAACCATCCGACCGTTGAATCCCGGCGGCATTTCAAAATACATGCCGGTGTTTGGATCGTAAACGAGCGATTCCATGGAAGGATCGGATGATACTTCGCCGTTCGGAAATTGCATCAAACGTCCGTTTTCGTCATACGCCTGATACTTTTGCCGATATGCTTGCTGTTGATACGCCTGCGGGATATCGTTGCCGTGAAATTCCTCCTGTGACGCATATTGCGGAACATGTTCGGGATATTCAAGCTCCGGTTCCGTATTAATGACTTTCGTATTGACGACCACAGGCTCTTGCGGCAAAATCTCCTTGCGCGGCAGTGCAAGACGTCGTCCGTCATTCACGTCGATACTTTCACTTTCCCGTCTTGGCTCACTCTCCCGTTTTGATGTTTCGTGATCCCGTTTTGAATTTTCCGATTCGATGGATTCATATTTTCGAACGCGGGTCGCCCGTTCGATTCCGGCAATCAACTTGTAGACGTCCGCACGATCTTTCCGGGTCGGGGCAACCTGATACAACATGCGCGCCTGGTGAGCCAATCCCTGCAAACCGTCGATGGCCGTTTCCTGTTCGATCAATTTGTCCGACAGATCGACTTTCAGTTGCTCAAAAGACGTGCAAAAATCGTCGTGATCAATGGCGGAATTTTCATCGACGGAATTCTCATCCATGTTATCAGGAGATGCCGGAGGCTTTTCGAAAGTCTTTGTCGTCTCCGCGTTTTTCGGCATCGGCAATGAATTGACCTGAGAAACCGCCGTTTTCGTCCGGGAAACGGCCTGCGGCGGCGTGACGGTTTGTTTCGTCTGCCTGCTTGCCTGTGCAGTTTGCGCCGGGGGCTGTCGCGGTTCGAGATTACTGACCAAACGGATCGGCGATGATGAATTTTGCGATTCAGCGATAAGGTTTCGTTCGGCAAGGCTCCGCTCGGCAACAATATCCCGTTCGGCGATAAACCGGAACTCGCCCGCCGGAGGGGCGATTTTGTACCAGACGGGAGTTTCCGGGTCGCCCGGCGTTTCGATCCGTTCCAAAACAAACACTTTTTCGTTGCGGTTGAGATAAAGTTGAATCGCCCCGCACATGTTTCCCATGTCGCTGCCGACTCTTGCGGCGACATGATTGATCAGGACCGTTCCGACCTGATGTTCGCCGAGCAAGACATCCCGTGCGTCGACCCAGGTGAAACATCCTTCCGGCGGTCTGATGGCACACCATCGTTCGCCGGCAACCGTGTACACGCTGTAAACTTCGACCTCGTCCCCTTTTCGCATGTGTGTCGTCGGGTAAAAATCAAACCCCGGTCCCGATCGCAGATAAGCGTCATCAACGGCAATCACCGCCCGAAACGGCTCAAAATCACCGGCAAAAACAAACGACGCGGAGCATCCGATCACCGTTATCGTCGTGACCAATGTCACAAGCGCACGCCAATACGATGTCATTCGTTTCGTGACGTTTCGAAGAACCGTTGTCGCTTGATAAGTGGAAATCATCGTGATATTCCGATTGATTTTAAGCCGCATGTTTCCTGGCAAGGGAAAATTGATTATTCAAAAGAAGGCGCACGACAATTCGTCGGACGACGATCGTCATATAGGTCGTCAACAGGCATTTTCCATCGAAATTTCGCAAAAGATGAAACGAATCGTGGCAAATCGCGGAAAAGACCTCTTCACAAAACATTTCCCGCTCCGCTTCGTCAAGGTGCAATCCCCGCATTTGGAGCGTATGATCAATCACATGAACGACAAGCCCCATAAATCGGTCGACGAAATCCTCCCAACCGCGAGGCCCTTCTTCCACGCATCGGGTAAGCAGTTCAATATCCAATTCATTCACGGTTAACGTCATCTTCAAATTTTCTCGTCCATCCGTATCTATTGGTATGGTAATATTCCCTGGTCGGCATGGATTGAAATAACATTCAAAAATCAAATTTTATGCCGATTTGGGATGACATTCCGACGGACCGGCGAATCATAAGAAAAAAGGCGATTCCCGAAAAGAGCAATTTTTCAAAAATCAGGGGCATTGTCACGGACATTATAGATGCGATTATAAAATTTGAACTGCTTCCATGGCTGCCTCATGTATACCGACTCATGGTGTCCCAATTCATTCAAAGGATGCTGCATTTGTACAGGTCACACGAAAAATACGGATGACATGGTTTCTGATGCACTCACGGAAGTCTTTTTACCGATCAAAGAATAAAGTTCTTTTTCACTTCCGTGAAAGAAAATTGTTTGATTATTTTGAATTTCAAGATTGAAATTCGTGGGATTTTCTCAACATTTTTCTTGCCGGGAAGATTTTTTCAAATAACCTATTTAATCGTGAGGTAAACATCAAAAGTCGATCTGATACGCAAAATCGAATTTTGATGCCGCCTTTGAAAAATCAGAAGATTATGTCGATCGAAAATCAATATCACTCGACGGGTAGTACAATAATTCTTGCCAAACCCTATTGGGAGCAAACGGGAATGCTTGATCGTCCCCCCGCACTCCGATTTACCTATTCGTTGCCATATGGTGCCATTTTACGCGAGGACGGTGTTCAGTTCGTCGTTGTCAGTCGTTCTGCAACATCAATGAAATTATTGCTTTACGACAAAATCACCGATTCCGACCCGTCGGAAATCATCGCGTTCGACCGCGAAAAGAACCGTTGGGGGGACGTTTGGAGTATTTTCGTACCGGCGATCGGCCCCGGACAGTTGTACCATTATCAAGCCGACGGACCATTCAAGCCGGAAGAAGGTCAGCGATTCGACGGCAAGGCGCGTCTGATTGACCCTTATGCCAAAGCCCTTGCGGGTGATTTTTTGCCGGCGACGGACGGTGTGTTGCGTCCGCCCAAATGTGTCGTTGTCGACGACGACCAGTTCGACTGGCAGGACGACCGGCATATCAAGCGTGATTTGTCGGAAACGATCATTTATGAAATGCATGTTCGCGGGTTCACGCAATCGAAAAACAGCGGCTGTAAATATCCAGGAACGTACCTCGGCGTGATTGAACGCATCCCGTATTTGCAATCGCTCGGAGTCACGGCGGTCGAATTGATGCCGATCCATGAATTCCCGATGCTCGACTTCAACGGCACCAAAAAAGTGAACGCCAACTATTGGGGGTATGACTCGATGGCGTTTTTCTCGCCGCACCGGGGCTACGCTTACAGTTCGGAGCCGGGTTCCCAGGTTTCCGAGTTCAAGGAAATGGTGCGGGCACTGCATCAGGCCGGGATCGAAGTGATTCTCGACGTCGTGTACAATCACACCTGCGAAGGGAACGAAAACGGGCCGACGCTCAGCTTCAAGGGGCTTGAAAACCGCGTGTACTACATGCTCGAAAACGGCAAGTATTACAAAAATTACTCCGGATGCGGCAACACGTTCAACGGAAATCACCCGATCGTCCGCGAGTTGATTTTCAACAGTTTGCGCTATTGGGTGCATAATTATCATATCGACGGTTTCCGGTTCGATTTGGCGTCGATTCTGAGCCGTGACCAGTCGGGGCATCTTGTGGCGAATCCGCCGCTGATCGAAAGCATCCAGGAAGACCCGCTTTTGGCCGACACGAAAATGATCGCCGAAGCGTGGGACGCCGCCGGAGCGTATCAGGTCGGTTCGTTCGGCAACCGGCGTTGGGCCGAGTGGAACGGAAAATACCGGGACGACGTCCGGCAATTCTGGCGGAGCGACCCGTACATGACCGGTGCGATGGCGACACGTCTGACAGGTTCGAGCGACCTGTATCAGCACAACAACCGCTCGCCGTTTTGCAGCATCAATCTGATCACTTCGCATGACGGTTTCACGCTCAACGATCTGGTCAGTTACAATCAAAAACACAATGAAGCGAACGGCGAAGGGAATCAGGACGGCGACAACAACAATTACAGTTGTAATTACGGCGTCGAAGGACCGACATGGCGCAAAGAGGTCGAAGCAGCGCGTGTGCGTCAGATTAAAAACATGTTGACCACCCTCTTTTTAAGTCAGGGGGTTCCGATGCTTGTTTCCGGGGACGAATGTCGTCGCACGCAACGGGGAAACAACAATGCCTATTGTCAGGACAACGTCACGTCATGGTTCGACTGGAAGTTGCCGCGAAAACATGACGACATTTTCCGTTTTTGCAGTGCGCTCATCGCGTTCCGGCGCAAAGAACCAACCGTGCGCCAACGTCAGTTTTTGACCGGTTTGCCCTGGAAACCGGGATCGCTCCCCGACATCAGCTGGTACGGCCCGTTGGGAGGCAACGTCAACTGGGGAAACGGATTGGAACGAAGCCTGATTTGCATGTTGTCGGCCATGCCCCCGACGAAAGACAATGAGCCGTCGCGACACCATGTCTTGATCATCTGTCATGCCGGGACGGAAAAACAGGAATTCCGGTTTCCGGAAGCGGTGAAAAAACTCCGGTGGCGATTGTTTGTCGATACAAGCGCGCAACCGCCGAAAGACATTTACCCGGAATATGACGGTCCGGCGGTCGACACGCAACGACCGCAAATTTTTGAGTCTCTGACTACTCGTGTTTATCTCGCCGATGTCTGACCCGTTCGGTGGAAAAAGGGCAAAATATTAAGGGCTCATCTCCGGTTTCAGGTTGATGGACTTTCCTTGCACATTTTTTGACGCCAAACAGACGAAAATGACGCGAAAAACGCTAAAACTCATACTTTTTCGTCTGTTTCGCGGTATTTCGCGTGGTTCGCGTCAAAAAACTTTGGGATTTTGCATCTCAACCCGGTTTCGGAATAGAGCCAACGGTTTTTCACTCCGGCAAACACCAACCTTATTCCGTTGCGGTTCTGAATGGCCGCCGAATGAACGACGATCACCAGGAGTAAACCCAGTGTATCAACCATAGATATGCCGTTTGATTCCGTTGATTTTTTTCCATATCGAAACCACGTAAACAGGAGATTTTGGGTGGATTAGGGGCTTTGTAAATCCACGCTTCCTGCGCCGGACGGCGGTCAGATCGGATGTGTGGAGTTTTCGCGGTTTCGAATGGTTTGCTATTGATTTACCTCCATGAATTTGGGTTCCACGCACGAATTGTTGAAGACAATAACACAACAAATTTCATTCATTTCGCCAATATAAATGTTTTTGCTGAATTTCCGCTTCCACTCTGAAAAATTTTTTATGGGCACGATGGTAATTCAAAATGATCTGGTTACAATGATATCTCGTCGAATTTATTTCGATAAATATTTATCTTTATAGGGTGCTTGTACCGTTAAGACTGACATAAACGTTTTTGGGTGACTTTGAGGAGCGATTTATTGACCTTTTTTCAAATAAAAAAGTATCAATAAAATTTAATCGGTAACATCGTATACGTAACTTGGTGGGAATTTTTCGAGGCAAAGCAAAGGGGAAAAGGTACAGTAATCAGGGACGGAAGTGCGTTTGATGCTCAAGCCGGTGAGAAATGATGAATGAGAAACTAAAAATTAAAAACGAGAAGTTGGATTCACTTTCAACTTTTTCACTTACATTGAGGCTGAAAGCCGTCGCTCAATGGATTGATTGAATCTTCATTGAACAAAGAATAAAAGAATTTTGCACATGAGCATAGCTACAAAAAGTATCGCAGAAGGGGTCCGTGATATCTTGGCTGGTCACCCTGGTGCCGGTCGGGATTCGTTGATCCCCATCCTTCAGGAAATTCAAGAGACTCAGGGTTTTCTTTCACGCGAAGCCGTGATTGAAGTCGGCAAATATCTTCATCTGCCGACCAGTAAAATTTACGGCGTTGCCACGTTTTACAATCAATTCCGTTTCAATCCGCAGGGAAAATATCATATTCAGGTCTGCCGCGGAACGGCGTGCCACGTCAAAGGGTCGGCCGCCGTTCTTGATTCACTCAAGCGGGAATTGAAAATTGATTCCGGTGAAACGACTCGTGACGGGCTTTTCAGTCTCGAAGTCGTTGCATGCATCGGTGCCTGCGGATTGGCACCGGTGATCAATATTGATGGTAATTTTCATGCCAACCTGACCACTCAGGCCATTCCTAAGGTACTCGACATTTACAAAAAACAAGCGGCGGGAAAATAAGAAAAATGCGGGATGTGAAGTGAGGATCAAAAAATGACTTTTTTGGTCTGACTTCCTTGTATTGTCCGTATATTTTCTCTCCCTTATCAAAATACGAAAGAAGATCATCATGCAACAAGTGAAAATTCTTGATCAGGATTTTTTGCTCGGAGTTCTTGGCGGAAAGATCGAATCGAAACCTGAATGGCAGAAACAGGCTGCGAAACTGCGACGTGAAACCGTCGACAAGCCGGTCGTTTACCTCGGAACCGGAACCTGCGGTTTGGGTGCCGGAGCGGGTCAAACGCTTGAAGCGGTCAAAAATTACCTTGCCAGCAAAAAAATCAGAGCAGAAATCATTGAAGTCGGTTGCGTCGGACTTTGTGTCGTTGAGCCGATTCTTGACGTGCAGTTGCCGGGTAAAAACCGAATCTCCTATCAATATGTAACGGCGGATAAAGTCGAAAAAATTCTTGACGGCGTGTTTGCCGGGGAAGTGCTCAAAGAATTCCTCCTGGGGCAATACCGAACAGACGGTCTTGCCGTCTGGGACGGAGTGACTTTTATCGATCAGCACCCGTTTTTTGCGCCGCAGACACGTTGGGTTCTTGAAAGTTGCGGTATCCAGGACCCGCAAAATCTGGAGGAATACGTTGCGCGCGGCGGATATGCCGGATTGTACAAAGCTCTCAAAACGATGAACGGTGAAGAGGTTTGCACGGAAGTCGTGAAAAGCGGTTTGCGAGGTCGCGGCGGCGGGGGATTTCCGACCGGCAAAAAATGGCAATTTGCCCGGATGCAGGCCGAACCGCAAAAATATCTCGTTTGCAACGCCGATGAAGGGGATCCAGGGGCGTTCATGGACCGTGCCGTCATTGAAGGGGACCCCCACCGTTTGCTCGAGGGTATGGCCATTGCCGCTTATGGAATCGGTGCTTCCAAAGCGTATATTTATATTCGTGCCGAATATCCGCTTGCCATCAAACGGCTTGAGGAAGCGATCGCCCAGGCGGAAGCGAATCACCTGCTCGGCGACAACATCCTCGGCACCGGATTCAGCCTCAAAATGATCATCAAAAAAGGGGCCGGTGCGTTTGTCTGCGGCGAAGAAACCGCGCTCATTCACAGCATCGAGGGAAAACGCGGCATGCCCCGCCCGCGACCGCCGTTCCCGGCCGTCAAGGGGGTGTTCGGCAAGCCGACCATCATCAATAATGTCGAAACACTGGCCAACCTGCCGTTTTTGTTCCGTCACGGGGCGGTCCATTTCGCGGGAATCGGAACTGCGGGCAGCAAAGGGACCAAAGTGTTCGCCCTTTCCGGCAAAGTGGCGCGAACCGGCCTCGTCGAGGTCAAAATGGGGACGACCGTCCGCGACATCGTGTTTGCCATCGGCGGCGGCATTGCCAACGGCAAAGCGTACAAAGCGACGCAAATCGGCGGACCTTCGGGGGGTTGTATCCCGGAACAACACCTTGACATTCAAATCGATTACGAATCGCTGAAAACCGTCGGAGCGATGATGGGGTCCGGTGGTCTTGTCGTCATGGACGAGGAAAACTGCATGGTCGACGTTGCCAAGTTCTTCATGGATTTCATCCAGCGCGAAAGCTGCGGAAAATGCATTCCGTGCCGCGAAGGAACTCGCCGCATGCTGGAGACGCTCAACCGGATCACCCGTGGCCGCAAGCACGAAACGGCACGGCAAACGCTCGAACGTTTTCAAAGCGTCGTCAGTCTCGAAAAACTTGCCGAGATGATTCGCGACACAAGTCTTTGCGGACTCGGGCAAACCGCCCCGAATCCGGTGCTCAGCACGTTGCGGTGGTTCCGCGACGAATACGAGGCCCACGTCTATGATCGTCACTGTCCGGCGAAAGTCTGCTCCGAACTGATCACCTATAAAATTGACAATGAAAAATGCAAAGGCTGTACGATTTGTTCGAAAAAATGTCCTTCCGGTGCGATCGTCGGCACGCTCAAATCGCCGCACTACATTATTACCGACAAGTGCATCAGTTGCGGCGCCTGTATGGACGCCTGCCGTTTCGGTGCGGTGTTTAAGGAGTAACACAGTGGGAAAACACGGTTGAGTGGAGTTATTATTGGGTATTCTCTCTTCGACTACAATAACCTTGACACACATTTTATCTTGATGTTTTATCCCGTTAGGGACAATATATTTGGTAGAAAAAGATATTGGTAGAAAAAGTGACCATCACACAACCATCGTCCCGTAGGGACGTAATATGAAAAACTGCACCATATTTTGTCCCTCACGGGACACAAGGACTTTCGGGAAAATATTTTTCTACCAATTATCACGTCCCTGCGAGACGGTTTCATGCGGAGTTCCTCAAGCATTATCAACAGATGTTAAATAAGGTAAATGAGGTTTAATATTATTTGACCTTCATTTGCTACTGAGGTTGTTTTGTTTGTGTAAATAAGGTGAAAATGAGGTTTTGACGATAGACAATAACTTTGACGATAGATAATAGCAAGGCATAAACATATGATAAAAATCGAAGTGAACGGTCATCAATACGAAGCGCAGGAAGGGGAAATGCTCCTCACGGCCATTCGCCGCGTCGGCATCAACGTCCCGACCGTGTGTTACATGGAAGGCTTGCCGCCGTCGGGTGCGTGCCGCATGTGCGTCGTCGAAGTCGAGGGACAGCGGAACCTTGTTCCGGCGTGTGCGTTTCCCGTGTTCGACGGCATGAAGGTCAACACGAATTCGAATCGCGCCGTCGAAGCGAGAAAATCGATCGTCGAGCTTTTGCTTGCCAACCATCCGGAGGATTGTTTTTATTGCGAACGGAACGGCAGTTGCCAATTGCAGCATCTTTCCGAATCGCATGGCGTGCGCAGCAAACGGTTTGTCGGCAACAAAAACGAACATCCCGTCGACAATTCCGGGGCGTCGATCGTCCGCGACCCCGCCAAGTGCATTTTGTGCGGCAAGTGCGTTCGCGCTTGCGAAGAAGTCCAGGGGGTCGCCTGCATCGACTTTATCGGTCGCGGTTCGACGTCCACCGTCGGCACGGCGTTCGATGAAGGCTTGAATATTTCAAGTTGCGTCAATTGCGGCCAGTGCGTCGCAGTGTGTCCGACGGGTGCCCTGATCGGCCAAAGTCACATCAAACGGGTGCTCGACGCCATTGAAGACCCGAATTTGCATGTGGTCATTCAACACGCCCCGTCGGTTTCGATTTCGATCGGCGAAGAGCTCGGACTTCCGATGGGGCAAGACCTCATGGGGGTCATGCACGCCGCGTTGCGGCGCATCGGCTTCAACGCCGTGTTTGACACGAGCTTTGCCGCCGACCTGACGATCATGGAAGAATCGACCGAACTGGTTCACCGGATCAAAACCGGCGGAATTCTTCCGATGTTTACCAGTTGTTCGCCCGGCTGGATCAAATTCGTTGAAACGTTTTACCCTGATTTTATCGGTAATCTTTCGACGTGCAAAAGTCCGATGCAGATGCTTGCCCCGATCATCAAAACGTTTTACGCCGAAAAGGTCGGCATTGATCCGCATAAAATTTTCAGCGTCGCCGCAATGCCATGCACGGCGAAAAAGTTTGAAGCCGAACGCCCGGAGATGGGACGTGACGGCTATCTCGACACGGACGCCGTTCTGACGACGCGGGAACTTGCCCAATTGATCCGCATGTACGGAATCGACCTGACCGGCATCGAACCGGAACCGGCGGACACGCCGTTCGGCGTCCGCAGCACCGCAGGCAAGATTTTCGGAGCCAGCGGCGGCGTGATGGAAGCGGCCATTCGTTCCGCCTACTTTTTCCTGACCGGAAAAGAGTTGCCGAATTTGAAAGTTGAAGCGGTTCGCGGTTTTGACGGCGTCAAGGAAGCCCGTCTTGACATCAACGGTCTTGAGGTCGGCGTTGCCGTCGCCAACGGACTCGGAAATGCGAAAAAACTGCTCGACGCGATTCGTTCCGGGGAAAAGAAAAACCTCCATTTCGTCGAAGTGATGACCTGCCCCGGCGGTTGCGTCGGCGGCGGCGGCCAGCCGTACAACACGACCCGCGACAAGATTCGTGCCAGGATGCAAACGTTGTACAACATCGACGCCTGTGAAACGCTTCGCGTCTCGCATAAAAATCCGGAACTCAAACAATTGTATGATGAGTTTCTCGGCAAACCGAACGGTGAAAAAGCGCACGATTTGCTGCATACCAGTTATCACGAACGCGAGGCTCTGTTGTAATACCGCAGCCGGTATGGGCGGCAGCCTTCGGCCTCAATATAAGTGAAAATAAGTGAAAAATGAAAAACTAAAAGTGAGAAATTGAAGCACAAATCCAACTTTTAGTTATTAATTTTTAGTTTTTAACTGGGATACTGTCCAGCTTCTGAAATTCAAAGAGGCTTCAATAAAACACGACACGCATGACACTTCGTTCGACATTCGAAACAAGGACTAAATTATGATATTGACAAAACCGTTTCAACTTCTTTTTGTGGACGATAACGCCGATTTTCGCGCGAAACACCTGCAACCGTTAACCGATGAAGGTTTCGTCGTGACCGAAGCCGGAAGCGAACAAGAAGCACTGGCCATTCTGGGTTCCCAAAAATGTGACCTTGTCGTCACGGACCTGATTATGGAAAATGCGGACAGCGGGTTCACTCTTTCTTATCACATCAAGAAAAAATTTCCTGATCTTCCGGTGATTCTCGTCAGTACCGCAAACAGCAAATTCGGCGTCGATTTTTCAACTTCGTCGGAATCGGAACGCCGTTGGATGAAATGCGACGCCATGCTGCCCAAACCGATTCGTTTTGAACAACTTCTGGCGGAAGCGCACCGTTTGCTCGGTGTGGAAACGCCCCATCATGATCAACACCACTGATTTCTTTTCGTCACCATTCACGGGTTTTGTTTCACACACATTACTGCTTCACGCCCAGACCTATACTCAAGCCGGTTGAAAATTCTGGAAGCTGGACATGGCAAGCCCTGCAACACAGGACGTCTGCGCGATGCCGAAGGCTGCCGCCCATACCGGCTGCGGTATAAAATTGTGATTTACGAGCGCGTCGATCTGCGATCGACCGCTAAAAAAATTCCTGCATCCTGACAATTGCACCCTGTCCCCTTTTTGGTTGACATTTGCTATAATGTCGATATTGAGATCAGAATAATTTTGATTGAATTCTCACAACAACAGATTTCCTCGACAGAAATGAAGCAATGAGCCAAGAAGGGAATTCCTGGAAAAGCAGTCTTCGCGTGGCCGCCCGAACCGATGTCGGGTTGCGCCGGGCGAACAACCAGGATTCTCACGCGATTGCACTCGCGACCAGTTTACAGAATCTCAAAAAACGGGGGCACCTTTTCGTGGTGGCCGACGGTATGGGAGCGCACGCCGCCGGTGAACTGGCAAGCCGAATCGCCACGGATACGATTACGCTGAGTTATTCGAAGCGTTTGTCGGAATCGGTCGCCGACGCATTACAGAACTCCGTGTACGACGCACATCATCAGATTCGCACGCAGGGCGAACGGGACGAAGCGTTTCACGACATGGGAACGACGGTGGACGCACTCGTCATTGCGCCGGGAGGGGCCGTTATCGCCCACGTCGGGGACAGTCGTGTTTATCGATTGCGAAATCGTGTTTTCGAGCAACTTACATTCGACCACAGCCTGGTTTGGGAAGTTCGCGCCTCCGGAAAAATTCCTCATGATAAAATTCCGAACTTTATCCCCAAAAACGTGATCACACGATCGTTGGGACCAAGTGAAAACCTGAAAGTCGATCTCGAAGGCCCGTTTTACGTCAAAGTCGGTGATTATTTTCTGCTTTGCAGCGATGGTTTGAGCGGTCAGGTGGAAGACGAGGAAATCGGGCAGATTTTATTTGTCTTGCCTCCGGAATTTGCAACGGAAATACTGATCAATTTGGCCAATCTCCGGGGCGGACCGGACAATATCACGGCGGTGGCCGTCCAGGTGGTTACTCCCCTTGACGCATCATCACCTCATCCCCCGTTTCATCAGGAAAAGGCGATTTCCGGAAAAACGTTCTCGCTCCTTGCCTGGATTTGCCTTGCTTTTGCCATGCTCGGCCTTCTTCTGAGCGGGTATTCTTTGGTCACCGATTCGCAAAGTTCGATTCCAACCATTGTTTCCGCAGTCATCACGCTGTTTTTCGGCGGCGGTTTCTTTTTGCTTTCGATGCGTGCGGAACCGGCCGATCCCGATGAAGACGCGGAAACATCCGCGGCACCATTCGGAAAAGGGCCTTATGTACGGGTCGACGCCACTTCAAACCCGGCGTTTGTCAGCAAATTGGCGACAACGGTTCACCAGCTTCGCGATGCGGCACAAGGGGAACAATGGGAAATCCATTGGACGGAAATCGATCATCACGAGTCTCTCGCCACGGACGCCGCGAATGCGGGAAACTTCACCCAGGCGATTTATCATTATGCGCTGACCATCAACCGCATGATGTCCGAGTTGAAAAGTCAAAAGCGGAGAAAAAACTGATGTATTGCCCTGGGCATATCGTGGCGGCGAGAAAAAATGCACTACGCTTCCACGGTTGCCGGTTGCGCTGAAATGTGAAAGTTTCGTAGCGGCCAATACGGTTTGAATCGCTCCAAACTTTTGTGTCCATATCAATATGATTTTTTTCAACAACAGAAGGAACAAACAATGGGATTTTTCAAGGAATTTCGTGATTTTGCCGTCAGGGGAAATGCAATCGACATGGCGGTCGGAGTGATTATCGGGGCGGCGTTCGGCAAGGTGGTCACATCGCTGGTGACGGACATTGTCACGCCGCTGCTCGGATTGTTGACACACGGCCAAATGAGTTTTTCGGACCTCGCCCTCAAACTGAACGGTGCCGAAAATCCGCTCAGATACGGGGCATTTCTTGACACGATGATCAATTTTCTGATCGTCTCGTTCGCAATTTTTATCGTCATTCGCCAGATCAATCGCGTTCGCATTCCGTTTTTCGGAATCGACGGCAAAAAAGAAAAAACGACGAAAAACTGCCCGTTCTGTTGCAGCACCATTTCAATCAAGGCGACACGTTGCCCGAACTGCACGTCGATTCTGATTGACAATGCCGACCAGCCGGCAGGCGGAGTATAATTCTCAACAATCTCCTCTTGACACGTCTAATACAATGTCATAGAATGCGTCTGTTACATTGTCATAGCATGTATGAGAGGAAAAATCATGACCGGCAAAAAGCGGGAAATCCGCATCAGTCCCGGGGAAAAGGAACTGCTCGACATTTTGTGGGAGATCGGCGGCGGAACGATTTCCCAGGTGCATAAGCTGCACCAGTCACGCGGCAACAACGTCGCGTATGGGACGATCCAGACGCGGCTCAACCGGCTCGTTGAAAAGGGGGCTGCCCGGCGCGTCGGCTTTCCGGGCGAATACAGGGCGTTGCTCAAGCCGGAAGACGTGAGCGGCGGCTACTACGACACCATCGAAAAATTCTGCGGCGGCAGCATCGTGCCGTTGATGTCGCACCTTGCATCGAAGCGACCTTTCGACGAGGACGAAATCGCGTTGCTCGAACAGATCGTCGCCTCGCACCGCAAAGAGTCTCACCGTAAAGCCCCAACCGATACGGAGGAACTCCATGATGCCTGACCCCTTAAATGCACTTCTTCGCACTGGTTTGATTCTCACCGCTTCGGGACTTGTCGCGTGGGGCATGTTGCGGATCACCCGTTGCCGTTCGGCGCAAGTGCATCGCGTTGTCTGGGGCATTGTGCTTTTGCAGGGCGTGTTGTGGATACGCATTCCCATCGAACTGGCCGTACTTGCGCCGAAATTGTCGCTGCCCGATACGACATCGAAAACCGTAACCGCATCTTCCGACATTGTTACTGTTCCGAAAACCGCAGCCGCATGGCCTGCCATGCGCAGTGTGAAAGCACCGGCACAAGAAACAGTAACCGGAAACGCAGTGAGTGAAATGAACGGAGTGACCGGAAAGGGATTGGACACTTCAAACGCACTATCCGGTCACTCCGCTGCGCTTCGTTCCCGGCTGCTGTTAGTCCTTTGGCTTGCCATAATGTGTGTCGTGCTGATGACACGAATCATTTCCGCCATGCGGGTGTACCGGCAATTGCGAACCGCTGTCCCCGCCACAGGACGCGACCTTGCCGAATGGCAGGGAGAGATTTCACACAAAGACGCGAAGAAGACCAAGATCGCAAAGTTTTTTAAAAATTCTTTGCGACCTTTGTTTGCTTTGCGCCTTTGCGTGAAATCCCCCCGCATGTTCATCACCGAGCGGCTTGGTCCGGCGTTGATTTGGCTGCCGGCGGGCTGGTGTGTGCTGGTACCGAAACCGCTCTGGGAGGAATCGAACGAGCCGGTGCGTCGCGGGATTCTGCGGCACGAGCTTTCACACTACCGGCATCGCGACGGTGTCAAGTCGCTGCTGATGTTTCTCATCGCCGCGTTGCACTGGTTCAATCCGGTGGCGTGGTTTGCGCTCAAAAAGTTCTCAGACGCCGCCGAATGGCGTTGCGACCTCGAAGCATACGGCAACGAGCCGGACGCCGTGGCCGCGTTCGCCGAATCGATGCTCGTGCTGCACAAAACCGCCGACCGTTACGTCGCATTTCTTCCGGCGTTCAAAAGCCGTGACCTGAAGGAACGCATTCAACGATTGAAAGACCATCAAACAGGAAAAAAGGAATCGAATATGAAAAAACTGCTGATCACCGGTCTCGCCACTCTGCTGCTTTGCTGCGGGGGAATCAAAATTTCACTCGTGGCACAACCTGCTACGGAGAAATTGCCGAAAGAAACACCGGCAGTGCAAAGCGAATCGCCATCGGCGGAGCAACCGGCTGCCAAGACGGAAAACACGGTCAAAAACCTTGATCCTGAAAAGGTAACAATCAAAGGAAAAGCCGTTTTTCCTGACGGCACGCCTGCAAAACGATGCGATTTTGTCATCGCGGGACCTGGCACCCTCATCCTCAGCACAGGATTTGAAATGGACGATCAAGGGAATTTTGCCGTTCAGACGCCTCCTTCGGAGAGATACCGCATGGCTATTTTGGACCCGCAGGGGGAATGGGCGACGCCGGTTCAAACCTTTGCATGGGAGGAAGGGAAGGAACTCATCTTTGAGTTTGAAAAAGGGGTCAAAATCGAAGGAACCGTGCGCGACGAGAAAACCGGGCAGCCGATTCCCAAAATGGAGATAATGCTTTTGGGTTTCGACGAAAATAAGAAGCGGGACCCGATTTTTTTTCTCCGGGATTGCGATGACGACGGACATTATTCGTTCCGCGTCGTGCCGCAGGGGGAGTATTACGTGACCGTCGGGGTGGACGAGGCGTTTGTTTATTCCCACGACCAATATGACGCGAGTTATCCTTACGGCAAAAAAGCGGCGTTCGATGGCGGGAACGACGTGGTTGTTGATTTCAGCATTCCGTCCCCTTTTGTCGGGCGTGTGCTTCGCGTGGACGGTTCGCCCGCTCCCGACATGACGGTTATCATATACAATGATGAACCATCGCTTGACAGCCAATTCTATTTTGCGACGACGGATCAGGAAGGGCGATTTCGCACGGCAAAACGCCCCAAAAATGTCGGGGTGAAGTTTTTATCCCGTTCCATTTCCAATGAATCTTACATCAACTGGTTTGACGACGATCTCCCTGTTGGCGGGGAAGTGGTGTTTCAACTGCGGCCTTCGTGTCAAATCAAGGGACGCCTCATCGACGCCGCAACGGGCGAACCGATGTCCAATCAACGTATTTTCGCCGGTTATTCCGACAAGGATCGCCCCGAACGCAAGGAATCTTCGCCGATTGACGTCACGACGGATGCACACGGGGATTTTTCATTCGACAAGATTCTTGCCGGAATTCGTTACAATCTCTATCTCGTCCCCGGCCGGCAGGAATCCTACGACGGCGGGCCGTTGGAGCCGGTCGTCGAAGTGGCAACCGTCATTCCCGAAAACGATGGCAAAACCGTCGAGCTGGGCGAGATCACGCTGGATTTGACGAATGTGAAGACACGAGCCGTTTCTGAAGAACAACGTGCGGGCAAGCGAATGGATAACATCATGCGGATTTCCGGCAATGATGACAACGATGTCATGAATAAAGTCCAACGCTGGAAATCAAAATTGAAAAACGGTGAAATCAAGGCCGTGTTATGGGGTTACGCCCTCCGCGAATATCACGAATCATTGATGAAACAGTTGGAAAATGAAAAGGAACAGCTTGCTTCCTTTCAAATTGACATTGAAATACCGGAAAATATCTGTCCGGAAGACAAATTGACGGAACTGCTCAACAAATATAACGACTTTCCCAAAATGGAACTCATCGTTTTGACATTGGAAAATGCAATCGCGATCAATTTTTCCCAACTTCGCGGCGAGAAGGATTCGCCGTGGAACGTTGCGGCGGATGACCCGTCGAACGATCCATCAAGCCTGGGCGAATGGAAAAATTCGCCGACCGGGATCAATCCGAAAATTCTGGAAAACTTTCTCCGCAATTGTTTGGGAAAGAGGCCGTAAGGTATTGACCTGGACATAAGAGTTGGACAGCAGCGACCAACGGAAGCTGCGGTTTTCGTGGCCAAAAAATCAGGTGGCGGTTCAACTTTTGTGTCCATGCCAATATATCCGGATGCGGCATGGCAAGAAGGCCGCCGTTTTCAGGGATTGTTACGGAGATATTTTTCGGTGAAACGGGATTGGTAGGAAATACTGTTTGCCACCTGCGGTCCCTTCAGTCCACCGATAACATTGCGGTCGATGTCGAATTGCTGTGAAATGGAACATCCGGAAATCATGTCAAATTGAATGACCCCGTTTTTGATCTTCGAGATGAGGGCCAATTGGCTTTCGCGATCATTTTGCAACGGCGTGGTCACATCGGTCTTGAAATCAATGGTTGCGATTCCGTTTTCCATTTTTTTCAAGGTGTATCTTTGTCGCGTGGAAATTTTTTTGACGGTGCCGTCCTGTTGCGGCAGCATGATCACTTCCGGAAAGTCCCACGATTCACCGACGGCAACCGGATGTTCCGGCATCGGAATCGTGATCTTGTTTTCTTCCGTGGTGGCCGCGTATTCCGCTTTTTGGACCTTTTTAAGCACCTCGCCTTTTGCGTTGATCGTGAAATGGGCAAGCGGCTTGTTCAACGACCTTGCCACATCAATGAAATCCGGGAGCGGCTTTTCGCCGCTTTTGCTGTTGAATCGTTTTTCGATTCCGTCGTCCGACGATTTATTCCACAAATCCGCATCTTCGACGCTGTATTCCAGAACGGCGGTTCCGTTTTCGTCGACGCTCAGCACTTTCCAGACTTTCGTCGAACTGCTGTACGTTTTGCTTTCGACTTTGTCCGACGAGACCGAAGTCAGCATGTTGATCTGTTGACCGACGTTCCATTTCATCACGTCGCCGGCATGGAATTTGTAGCGAAGCGTGTATTTTTCCACTGGGGTGCCGGGAGCAACATCCTCAGCGATACAAAACTGCGACAAACCAATTTCCGCAAAAACGATGAACACAAGCTGAAAAAAGAAACGCATGGTACGTATTGACGCATAAAAGTTGATTCGATGTGGAGCCGTCCGATAATATTGGTATGGACACAAAAGTTGAACCGCCACCAGATTTTTTGGCCACGAAGACCGCAGCTTCCGTTGGTCGCAGCTGTCCAACTCTTATGTCCGGGGCAATATTGACACGGAACATACCAATTTATCGTTTATGCGTCAATATGATTTTCGGAGATTCCTTACGGATTGAGCGATTGTGCGACATCGGTTCGATACGCAATAACCGCCGGGAGGTAGCCGACAATCGAAGCGAGCAACGTCAGACCCGGCAGCAAAAGCACCTCCACCGGTTGGAATTGGAATGCGTAAACGGGCACCTTGAGGGCGTCGCCGATGAAGGGGCCGAGGATTCCGATCAAGCCGTGCCCCATGATGAAACCGGCCAAACCTCCGGTGAGCGAAAGCAAAATCGATTCCAGCAAAATGATCGTCATGACGGTCCGCCGCTTGGCACCAAGAGCGCGCATGATGGCGATTTCCTGCCGGCGCTCGTTCATCGTGTTGTAAATACTGACCATCATGCCGATGGCGGCGACAACGATCACCAGACATGCCAGAATCACCAGCACAAGCTGAATGTTGCCGATGATGTTTTCAAAAAGAACCGCAATTTCCCGCGTCGGATAAACCGCTTGAATATTATATTCCTTGTCGGAGTCGACGAGATGTTCGAACGCAAGCATTGCCGGATTGATCACCATGTCGGTTTTCCCCATCTGTCTTTCATCGATGTCAGGGGGCGTATCAAATTCCTGCAACAGTTTCGGACGCGACGCATTGGCACCTTTTTCCGCTTTATTGGTTTCCGCTTCTTTGGTCAAGGTGCCCGTCAATTGAACCTGACGTTCCTTTTCCGTGGTGATGATCAAAATGGCCGAAAGTTCCTGCGGGCGTTTGCGATTGTTTTTCGGCAATTCGTTTTTCGGCAAATTGCCCGGCGATTCCACGGATGCATCACGGTTCGCCCCTGCGGCACTTTTGCTTGCCGCAAGGTCGATGATATTGTCGATTCCTTCAAGAATTTCGTAAAACCCTTCAAGGTTAATGAAAATCGCCTGATCGTTCGGCGTTCCCGACGGGTCCAGGATTCCGCGAACGACGAATTTTTTCGTCTTTTCATCCTTCGTATTCGTCATGGAACCGATCGGCGGCACGAACGTATCGCCGACCCTCAATCCTGTTCGTGACGCCGCGATTGATCCGAGAACGGCACCAAATGTATCCGTAATCGCGAAACTTTCCCCCCCTTTGCGAAACGTGTAACGCCTGTCGTCACCATATTTGAGTTTCTCGAAAAATTCCGGGTATGTCGCAATGACCGGTGAATCCTTGTACGGTTCGCTGATGGCAATCGGAATCGCCGTTTCGACCTGGGCCGCATAACGCTGCTTGCTCGCGATCTCTTCATACAAGCGATACGGAATTTTTTTGGCATCCGGCGACTTGATGTAAAACACCGTGCTGAGCACCATGTCGAGTTTGCCCACTTTCGGACCGATCAACAGGTTATACCCCTGGGCACTCCGCTGAAACGCCTGGGAGATCACCCCGTGAATCACCAAAACCGTTACGACGAGTGCGACACCAAGTGCCATTGAAAACGCCGTCAAAATCGACGCCAATTTTCGGTGTTCTATACTTCGCCAGGCAATTTTTCCAAGATTCATATCGATAGCAACTGTTTTTCAGAAAATAAAGAGAGAAAACTTCTGCAAGTGGATGTACGATAGTGCAAATTTCGATGCGACAATCAAAAATTACTCCGTTTGAACGGTCCGGGCAGCGGAAACATTGATTTCACTTCGGACGCTCTTGACGCCGGGTTGCAAACGTGCCATGTTTTCCGCAACTTTCCGGTCGTGTTCCGTTTTAACATCCCCACGCAAAACGGCGACCCCTTCGGCCATATTCACTTGGATGTCCCCCAATCGTCCAATGTTGTTCACGCGGTTGATTCGGGTGGATAATGCCGTCGTAACGATTTGATAATCTGTGGGAGCCGGGGTAAATCCAAGCGTGTAAGCAGGCTGCAACTGCGTTTGTGAATTCATTCCCCGATTGCCCATATTACCGTACATGCCTGTTTGTCCGTTGCGATTTCTCGACGAACTGAGGAGTGAAGAACTGCGCCTCATGGAACTTGAGGAACTGGAACGCGAACCGCCGCCGCTTGAGGAACCTCCAATGAAATCGGAGGTTCCGCCGCCGACAAAACCGGAAGAATTCGTGTCACTCAGAGCACTCATATTGCGAACAGCCTGAACAGCGTTCGTGTCGAGTGAAAATGACGAAGCGGAACTTGACGAATTTCGTGAACTTGAACCACCGAGGGACCTCGACGAAGTCATTCCGCCAGTCTGGCTGGTTGACGAGCCGCTGCTCGAGCCGCTGCTTGAGCTTGAAGTGCCGTAGCTCCCGGAGGAATTATAACTGCCGGTTCCACTTCCACTCCCTGAATTTCCCCGACTGGAATCACTGGAATTTTGCGCAAAATTCTTTGTCGCCGAAGCAAACAAGACTACTCCGATCAACAAGGTAAAAATGAACAGAGTTTTCAAACGCATGGTCGTCACCTTTGAGAGCAAATAAAAAGTTAGTCTGGAGCTTTTCCGCTTCCGTTGGTCGCTCCCTGATTGAAATCATTCTCCACACTCACTTTTGATACGCTCTAAAAAATCAAACAGAAAATAAGTGCAGGGAAAATCTCAAAAAATTATCCAATTATTATAACACTGTTGTCATGAGAAATACACACATTTTCAAGGAAAATTGACAGTTTTTCCACCTTGTTGTTCATCTTGCCAACTTATTGCTTGCCAACCTGCCGGGATCGACCGCAAAACGCCCCCCTGTCCTCTGAGCATTGCCCCCTGCACCCTTTGTCCAAAAATCCGGGTTGCCTGAATTTTACTTTTTTGGTAAATTACTTCATCATTAGGCGCATGTCGGCAGAAACCGATTTGAAATTCCTGATGTTTTTCAAAAATCTTGATATGGTGAAACGTTTCCAATCATGAAATGTCAAAAATGTGACAAGTTTGCCACTTTTCATATCACGGAATTGACCGGTGGTAAACCGGTGGAATTGCATCTTTGCGAAGAACATGCCAGGGAGTATTTGAGTGAGAATGCAGAGCAAAATGAAGCAACGGCGTCACTTGCGGCATCATTGGCTCAAAATATTGCCATTAATCAGGCCGTTGAAAATTTGCAGGAAATCGACCAACAGGTTTGCCCGGTTTGCGGAATCAGTTTTTTTGATTTTCGCAACAAAGGACGGCTTGGCTGTCCTTTTGATTACACCTGTTTTGGGGAACAGCTCGGCGTATTGATCGAAAATATTCATGGAGAACGACGGCATGTCGGCAAGGTTCCCTGTTCAGCGGGAAAAGGGGTTGATCGGCGAACGCAACTGATCAAATTGCGTCGCGAACTTGATGAAGCGGTCACCATCGAAAATTACGAAAATGCCAAAGAATTGCGCGACCGGATTCGCAGCATCGAAAATGAACGTTTTGAAAAAAAAGAAGACAAATAAATATCGGACAAACAACTGGCCCGTAATCATATATGTCGAAACGGATGTCGACACAACAAGTTCCTTTCCTGGTACGAATCCTGGTACAAATTCTTGCCCGTTGGGTCGGTTTTGTCGTGCGCCATTTCGTTTTTTTTGTCGTCGGAACGGCACTTCTTTCCGTTGCGGGATTATTGTCAATTTTTTTCACATGGACTCCTTACACGCCGGTCACGGATTCCTTGCCGCATCAGCATCCCGACCGAATTGCCTGGGAAACCGTGTCGAAAACCTGCCGGTTTTCTTCAATGGTGATGCTTCGCGTCTCCTGCGACTCCGCACCGCAGCAAAACGTCCGTGATGCGGTTGCCCTGTTGAGAGAAAAACTCGTCGCATCGCAAGGGCGATTCTTCCAGGCGATACGAACGGATGATGAGTTGCATTCCCACTCGAACCGGAACGATGTTCGACATGCGTCCTCCTTGTCGGAGTTGTCGTCCGGGGAATTGCAGTCATTGGTTGACGAACTCGCCGACGCACAACAGGTGATCCGACGTGATTGGACGTTGCTCAGCGCGGCCAATGGCTGTGACTGGCTTACCGGTCGTTTGTTGCAATTGCAGGAACAGTCGCCCCAGGAACAGTCGCTCGCCGGGGAGCACAACCAAAATTTGCAGCGACAACGTCGCGTGGAATCACGTCTGATGGAATCGGTCGTTCGGTTTTGCGAAGGAATTCATCAAGCCGTCGCGAGTCCGAAAAATGACACGGTTTCGTTTGTTTCCCCCTGGCAATTGAATATTGACGAAATTTCCCGCCATTCGGCCGGGGTACGGAAAGGAAGAGAACACGCAACTGAAAATGCAGCGACGTTGGCAACGCAACGAATCGGAATGATCCGGCTCGAACTTTCCGACGAGTCCCCCCAGCCGGCGAAAGTGAATACAGCAGGGAACACAACCGGGAATGCGGCAACGTATTTCAGCGAAACAACGACGGCAAGTTTTCCGGAAAAATCCCGGCACGATGCATCCCTTCGCGAGTTGCGTCAAATTGTCGCGGAGGTGTCGCAAATCCACCCCGAAGTTACAATCAGGTTGATCGGCGTTCCGGTGAACGCGCAAACAACTTCGGAAGTCCCTTGGCGTTCGCTGGGGCTTTCTTTTTTGCTCATGACGATCGCCTTGACGTTCTTTTTCGTCGCCGGACTTGGAAACCTCCGGAGTTATTTTGCCGTTTTTGTTTCGACGTTTTGCTCATTCGGCATTTATTGCGGTCTCAATGCGATTTGTTTTCATCAGACGACTCCTCACTCGTTGTTTCTCGGAACGGTCGTTTTGTTGCTCGGGCTTTGTTCGGGCATTATGCTCTCCGTTTCCCGTTTCACATTGCGCCGTTCATGTCACACGTCATGTCATACATCGACGGATGCCATCATCGTTCGAATATTCGAATCAACCGGAACACCTCTGTTGCTCGGCGGTCTGATCGGCATGTCGTCGTTTTTGGTTGCGATCCTTTATTTTCGATGGACGTCGCTCATGCCGGGCGAAAACGGCGTTTCGTTCCTTGATTCGCTTGTCGGAATCCGCCGATCGCTGTTTTTGCTTGCCATCGCTTCGACCGCCAATCTCGCCGGCGTTTTCGTGATCTTTCCGGCAATGTTGAAGACGATGCTGAAACGGACGGGTACAGCCTGCAACGTCAGAGAATCCTCCCGGGAACATGATTCCGGACAAAAACCGTTCGGGCTGGTCAGGCACGTTCCTGTGATCCCTGTTCCGCTGAACATCGTTATGACGCTGGCTCTCATCGCCGGAGCCTTTTACGTCTGGTCACAGCGGAATCCCATGTCCGAACATTGGGAAGATACGGCGTTTTTGCAAAACGAACAATGGGACTTCATGCCTGTTCTTGCGGAAATACCGGTGCTTTCAGAAGAGCAGCCTGACGAAACCGCATTGAGTTCTCCGGAACGAATCGAACGGATTGACGATTTTCCGATGAAAAAATTCGCGGGTATTTCCAATATCATTTGTTACAACACTTTATCAGATGACGACAACGGAATGGACCCGCAAAAGAGGGCTTATATTGAACGCATGGCTCCTCTTCTGCAAAATCTTCCGAATGTTTGCCAGATACCCCTGACATCCGCATCGTCACTGGATCAATCGCTCGGAAAGCTCTGGCATTTGCTTTCATTACGTCTCTCCCGGTTGCAGAATACGCGATTGCAGAATACGTCGTTGCAGAACATGCCCCCTGCCCCTTCGCAAGGTGAAGAAACCGCTCTTGCGGCGAATAAAGCGACAGATGAATATGAACAATGTCGCCATGCATGCGATCTTTTGCTTTCCATTCATCAGATACTGCCAACGTTGCCTGGCAACGACTACAACGAACGGATCGACAAATACCAGCGTTTTGCCGCAGAGGATTTGGTGACACAGCTCGCCAGGTTGGCATCGCTGACCGAAACGACGCTTAGGCAGCCGGTTTTTGACAAACCCCCGTCAGGGACGACCCCGGTGAAAACGAAAGGACCATATTGGATTTTTCCGGCGGACCGCTGGTCAACCGTTTCAAATCACAACTCCCAAACCGTCCTCGACACGTTGCTTGAAGCGTGTCGTTCCGGTGATTCGCGTCAGCAAGTGAAACTTTGCGGTTTTCCGGTCATGGCGAAAATCAATACCGCCCAGGAAAGTGAAGTATTTCTCAAGACGATCGGCATCGTTTTTGCCGCCGCTTTTTTGATGACATGCCTTGTTTTCCGGTCGACACAAATCAGTTCGGCAATGTTCACGGCGGCTTTGGCCGGTTTGTCGTTGTCCGTTGTCGCATTTTTGTCGCTCGACATTTCACCTGACCGGAAAATATTGCTCCCAGTGGCGTTTTTTCCGATGCTGCTCCCCTTGCTGCTGGGCGTGTTCCCCTGTTTTTCAGAAAACGAGGGGGGATTGTCGGCTTATTTCAGCGCACTGCTGATTTGTTTCGGCACCGGGACGGTCATTACCGGCTGCCTGCTTTTTTCGAATCAATCGGCGATTGTTCTTTCCGGGCGAATTTCCACCATCGGGTGGATGTGTCTCATGATCCCGTTACTGGTCAATGTCGCATCGTTTGCAAGGCGACAGGAGACCGTCGGGTTTGTTCGCGACATGATTTTTGATCGGGAGTGCGAAGAAAACCGGCTTCTTTTTGCCGAAACCGAATCATTTTCCGGAAAATGTGTGCCGGAAGAAACGTCCGGCGAATTAGACTCAAGCCGGTCAGAAATTCCTGAATCAGGATACGCAAGCCCTGCATCACAGTGCGTTTGCGCGAGGCCGAAGGCAGCCGCCCATACCGCCTGCGATATGCCGGATGATTCTCCGGGCTTCCGCAAACAACCGCTTTCTTTGGCGACACGGGAACAACTGGAATATTTTCGCGAACGAATTGTGACTTCCCGTGTTTTTGACAAAACGGAGGAAAAACCGAAGCAAACCGGACAAGAAACGCGTTCCATCGAAGAGCCGGAAACCGCACACAAACCGACAATACGGGCTGTTGCGGAAAAGCCGCATGAAACGCCGGATTTTGCGGTTCCCGGAGAAGCGGTTCCCGGAGAACATGTCGCCGATGAAATGATGAACACGCCGGCGTTCCCCAACGTCTGGAGCGTCGGAACAAAATATCGATCACGCAATGTCGTGTCCGAATCGCAAGCGACAATGGAGCATGCAACCGTTTCGCTTGGCAAACGCCGCATTGCGGAAAGCAATCCGATCAGGCTGACCTCGTATACTTCTCATTCGAAAAACGTGAATCCCGACATCCTGCCGATGCCGCCGCGTCATGACAGTGTCAGGTCCGAGAGAGGCATATACGATGGTGACGTATATGACAAACGCAATCCAAGAAAAGCGGTGTAGGTCCGTCCCATAAATGGTGAAGTCATTCGAAACAGCAGCCGGGAACGTCAGTGACCGGTTTTGACCGTCCTTTGTGTCGTGCTTTCATTTTCACGAAAAACACCTATCTGTACTGTCTCATTTATTTTTTGTCAGCCACGGATTGACACGGATATTCACGGATGATTCTTTCACAGATGAACACAGATATTTTTGGAATCTCATCT
>Ga0209629_10000280_pt1 | contig 26541 bp, 18 predicted proteins | sample TergutCu122P5_FD_187286 | JGI IMG/M metagenome (GOLD analysis project Ga0209629, IMG submission 187286) | Cubitermes ugandensis P5 segment gut microbial communities from Kakamega Forest, Kenya - Cu122 P5 (SPAdes) (version 2) | ecosystem: Host-associated > Arthropoda: Insects > Digestive system...
TCAGGTTCACAAAAATATTCCTCAAGGTACTTACCGAATCGACAATGTCCCGTTTGAGGTCTTTGCGTAAATTTCCGCTCTTCTCAGTTATACTTAACAAGGTATCAAGAGCACTTTCCACCTGCTGGTTTACTTCGTCAGCCATCTTGTCCGTCCGTCGTGTGTGTGTGTGTGTGTGTGTGTGTGTGTGTTTTTTTTTTTTTTTTTTTTTTCCTACATCAAAATTTGTGTGAATTAAATTTTAGCCCACATCCTTCATACTTTACATGAAACTCAGATTGAACTGGTTGTTCAGTTGTTTATATATTTATTTGGAACAGTGTTGTGATTCATGTTTTATAAACAAAGAAAAAATAATTTATGCCCATATGCATTGTTAACTACCTGTGTCTAGAAATGCTTATGGCTTAGTGTTTTGTTGGATTAGCTAAATTAGAAAAATATAAATGAACATGAAGTCCAAGGAGGAATGCAGAATTGGAAAGAACTCATTTGGAAACTGTGTTCTCCCAAACTTGATACAACCTTCCAATTTTATTTATAAAATGACAATACTGTCAAGCAACACAAGTGTGTCCCACCATTGGATGTGCTATATGCAGTTACGTAAGTGCGTTATTGTCTTGTTTTCCAGCAAATGTTTAAAACCAGTGGTGTAGTGTCATGAGTTGCAGGTACTCAGAACTAGGGCAAAATGTGCTCTGTTCTGTGTATGAACATTTATGCGCTTTGTATAATTTTTAGATTTCACTTGCGTCACTGTTGGAGAAACATTGTTTGTCCTATTTTTGCTGCTTCTATGTTGCTGGTTAAGGCGAAGTGGAGCATTTACCCTTATAAGGAGCTAAAGGTGTTATAAGATTGGAAAGCACATTACAAAATTCTGATTTTCATTTCTTTATCTTTTTAGCCTCAATCTTGTTACCATAAGTGTTTAAATATTAGTCCAGAGTAGTGTGTCCAAGTTCTTTCACAGTACCCAGCTAGATTTTATTGCATGAAGATATTTCACTTATTGAGTTTAATTGACCATTGCATCACAATACAATGCATGAAATTTAAAATTTAAAATTAAATTTAAATTTAAAATGTCTGATTGTATTAAATTGTGAAAAAAATTAAAATATTGTCGAGAAACCTCCCCTGTCTTTTGAAATACTGGTGCAGTGAGAATAATAACAGCTAGTGCCTGGCTAAAATGGAATGTCAGCATACAGTACAGTATTTACAGTGTTTTTAATATTGCTGTATTTTCAGGCCAGTTATGCCATCAGATGTGCAGGCAATTGAGAAGCGACTGCTGCAGACCATGGATATGATTCTGGTGAAGAAGAAGCGTATTGCTTTAGCCAAGAAAGGCTCAGTTGTGAATGGAGCACAAAACAATCCAAGCAGTTCTGGAATATGGGGAATGTTGAAGACTGTCACTACGTCTGTCAGCAAAGGCAGTGGTGAAAGTATCCTATCTGCAAGAAGATATTAAAGACACGAGAAGATATAACTTACTTTTAATCTGTTTTAATATCTTACAAGAAAACCCACGATACTTTGCTACTGAAATATCTCTGTAATTAAATTATCTTAGTGCAGGGCACCTTTGTGTGTTGAGTGAATAGGCAGGTATAACAGTAGACCAATAATCACTGCTGTTTTTATATGAGGGGAGGGGCTCAAAAATAACGAGAATTTTTTTCTGGAGGGGAGAGGGGCATTACTTCTGTCTGCTCCCGCTTGGTGCGTGTACGTGACTGCCCTCCACTTCAGTTGGCCAAGCAGCGTCCTTGAGGAAAGGTCTGTAGGGTCAGTGTGATTTTATTCTTGAGCCTCTGTCATTGTTTTCATCGATTTTTCAATGGCAGACTTAAAAGAACAACATGTTTGCATCAAGTTTAGTTACCTTTTGGGGAAAACAGCAGCAGAAACTGTCACAATGCTTCGAGAGGCTTTTAAAGAAGAAGCTTTGAGCCAGGCAAGGTTTTACGAATGGTTTTCTCGGTTCAAATGTGGTGACATGTCACTTGAAGACCAATCGCAATCTGGGGGTCCTTCAACAAGCAGAACCGACGAAAACATTAAAAAAATTTGCGATGTGATAATGTTTGATCATCGTTGAACAATCGACAAGTTGGAAGCATTGACTGGAGTTTCATGGAGCTCATGTGAACAAATTTTAACAGAAGAACTTCACATGAAACGAGTTGCTGCGAAATTCATTCCTCACTTGCTCTCAGAGGATCAGAGAGCCAATCATTTGGATGTGTGCCATGAAATTAAAGATCAACTGAAAACTGATCCAGACTTTTTGTCCAAAATCATCACAGGAGATGAATCATGGTGTTATGGGTACGACCTGGAGACAAAGCAACAATCAAGTCAATGGAAAAGTGCATCATCTCCGAGACCAAAAAAAAAAAAAAGGTGAGGCAAGTCAAATCAAATGTGAAAACCATGTTGTTCTGCTTCTTTGACATCAAAGGGCTCATCCACTTTGGATTCGTATCACAAGGTCAGACTGTTAATCAGCAGTTTTACCTTGAAGTGCTCAAGCGATTGCTTGATGCTGTGCGAAGAAAACACCCCGAATTGTGGCGGTCGGGTGAGTGGCTTCTGCATCACGACAATGCTCCCACCCACACAGCATTGAATGTGCGGCAGTTTCTCAAGAAAAACGGGATGACAACGGCTTCGCACCCCCCCTACTCCCCGGACCTGGCACCCTGCGATTTTTTCCTGTTTCCAAGAATGAAGAGGGACCTTAAAGAAAAGCGTTTTCAGAATGTGGAGGAGGTGAGGGAAAAAATGACGGAGGCACTGAAGACTATCACTTTGCAAGAGTTCCAGAACTGTTTTGAACAAGGGAAAAAGCGGTGAGATAAGTGTATTTATTCTCAAGGAGAGTATTTTGAGGGTGATTAAATTTTGGAAATGTTCGGAGAAATATACGATTAAAAAAAAATTCTCATTATTTTTGGGTCCCCCCTCATACGTACATTTTAATGTCTAAAATGTGCTACATTTTGTGATTGTTTTCATAAAATCATCATCAGATACAAGTATCAAAAGAATGCTGTTTATATACATTAATATTTAAAAAAGGACTGAGGACTCAGTCTTACAATTTTCTTGTAGAATAAGCTGAAATTGAGTTAAGTTAAAATGTTTGGAAATACAAGAAAACAGTATACTAAAAATTATGCAGTAATGATGTAGCAATTCATGTATTGATAAAGGTTTTATGTTTTCATCTCGTCTGTGATGGCTACTGGTATCTGATTATGAAAGAGATTTTAGAAAGCCTCATAGAGATGACAGAGACCTGTAACCAGAACTGCTGCACATGTAAATAAATGCTTCTTAGAAATCTTAAAATTTTAATTTGACCACTCAGCCTTTGTGTATTTTCACACATTATTCTAATTCTTGTCTAATATACTTTATTTACAGAAACAGCTGCCTCCCCCCACCCAACGAGGAATACAGAGAATGTTTTAAATAATGTCGTTGTTTTGACAAGTGCTAAGGCTGACCATATTGCGCATCAAATGAAAATAAAGTAACTTATATTCCATGATCCTGTTCATCTCTTGTATAATTCTTTGATTTCAACACATAAATCTATGCTGTGGTTTTGGTTTACAAGTCTGTGTCATCTCTAGGAGGCCTTCTGCAATGGCCCCCATAAACAGATGCAAGTACAGTGACACTTCAATTTTATGTTCTCAGAATTTGCATTTTTCCTTAATTTATGCTATAAATTTATAGTCTTTATTGAAAGGCCATAAGATCAGTGTTAAAATTTCCCTGAATTTATGTGTCCTCACTTTTGTGTTTTCTGCGATTGTACATTAAAATTTTGAAGTCTCGCCAGCAGAAACTCCCTTGATTTTATGCACGTTTCCATTTGTGAAGCTGTCAACCAACAAGTGTTATGTTTAGTCCAGCAAAAGTGGCCAATAAAATGTGCACTGTTTCTGTTGCAAGAATGAATTCAGCCAATACAACAAGCATTGGAAGCAAGCCAAGCCAAGCAATACCATTGTTGTTTGAACTGTTGTAGCAAAAGCAAGTGTGGAATTGGTAAGTGTTCAACGATTGTCATGAGTGAAGCTGAAGACTTTCCATTTTATTATGAAAGTGTCCTCAAATGAGAAGACAATGAAGAAACAACGTGATATGTTTTCTATAGACAAAAAAAATGACAATATTAGTTGAAGTTGATGCTGACATGGAAACTGGGGTGGATGTAGCAGCAGTGCTTGGTTTGTCGGTATTGACGTTAAACATCATAGTGAGTAAACAGTCTGAAATAGAAAAAAAGTTACTCCCATTGTGGGCCTTCGTTTTCTAAAATCTCTGAAGGCTTTGCCACTGGAAGAACTTGAAACCATCCTTTAAGCTTGGTTCAAGCAAGCCCATATCACCAACACATCCATTGATGGACCACACCTAAAGGAAAAGGCTCTACATGTAGCTGCTCATTTAGGTATCTTCAATTTTTGGACTTCAAACGGCTGGATTGACCGTTTTAAGAAATGGCAGAACCTAGTATACAAGACCATGCTGGGAGAAAGTGCGATTGTAAATCCTGAAACAGAGATGGACTGGAAAAGCGAAGAACTGCCCAAAATAATCAACACATAACAGCCAAAGTACATATTTACTGTTGATGAAACTGGTCACTTCTATAATATGCAGCCCAGTAGAACATTGACATACAAAGGTGATTCTTGCCATGGTGGAACAAAATCAAAACAGAGGGTCACTGTTCTGCTAGGTTGCATTGATGATGGCTCAGAGAAATTACCTCCACTGTGATTGGCAAGTACAACAAACCCTACTGCAGCAGAAATTTAAAAAACTCCCCACCAAATACAGAGTAAATTCCAATTCATGGATGACTGCAGCTACTCTTGAGGATTTTAAGGTTTGCCATCCCTGTTGTGTAGTAAACAAATGGTAGGTGGGGTAATACCATCAATAACACAACTAGAATTATCTCATAGATGGATTTATTAGAAATTAAGAAACAACATGTTTTGGCCTATCACTGGCCATCATCAGGTTTCATCCTAACAGTTATGCTGTGAAAGTGTTATACAATTATTGCAAACGTGCATTGGTGTTGAGACCTCATCACCTACGTGTTTGATTAGATATCGCTTATTCTACTAGTGTGAAGTCCTGATATTATCCGGATGCGGTATATCTGCACAGGTGGTGGGCGCTGCGGGTGGGTTGGTGCCTAGATAGTCTCTGTGGTGGGAGTATCGTGGGTTCCTTGGTATGCCATTTACCCCTTTGTTCTCGGAGTCAGTATCAATGGGGGGCTATCCTCCTGGTTGATGTGTGTGTGGACGTGGTGCATTGATGAGATCTCAACACCAATGCGCATTTGCAATAATTGTATAACACTTTCACAGCATAACTGTTAGGATGAAACCTGATGATGGCCAGTGACAGGCTGAAACATGTTGTTTCTTAATTTCTAATAAATCCATCTATTAGATAATTCTAGTTGTGTTATTGATGGTATTACCCCATGTACCATTTGTACTGTTGAGGAGTTTTTTGTGCAATTGGATCACCAGATAAGGGCAAAAAAACAGAAAAATCTTGCTCTTCATTGACCAATGTGCTGCACACACAAGAGATACCATTGTTCTGAAAAATATTAAAGTTACATTTTCCCCCCCAAATTGCACAAGCCATTTGCAACCACTGGATGTGGGGATCATCCATGCTTTCAAATGCAGATACAGAAAGCAACTCATACAGAAGGCAGTAGCAGTGATCAACAGAGACTTACTTGGTGATGCAACCAAAATGAAGGTCAACCTCCTCACAGCTCTTCACTTTATCACAGAAGCCTGGAAACATAACATCAACCACCACAGAAAACTGCTTCAAGAAGTGTGTTTTTTCATCAGATGGTGAATACATTGGTGTTAGCAATGATATGCTGAATGAACAAGAAAAAGACAACTGGTGCTCCTTGAAACCATCAGGCATGGAATTTGATGAATATGTGTCCTGTGATGCCAGTGTCAGTGTATGTGAGATACAAAGTGTAGATCAAATCGTGCAGGATCACCTGACTTTTGAGGAGGAGGAGGAGGAGGAGGAGGAGAAAATGATGAAGAAGAAGGAGAATGATGATGATTATAATAATAATAATAATAATTTATTGAGAACAAAGTAATTTTTGTGATGCTCCTCAAAGACTAGAGGCAGCAAGAAAATACATCCAGCAATTTGATGTAGAGGATGATGTGCTAGTGACGCACAGTAAGCTCGAAAACAAGCTCAACACATTGAAGCATCATGAAAAATTTAAACAAGTAACAGTACTGGACTGGTTCAAAACATGAATTTTATTCTGTTTTGATTTTTGCAAATGCTTGCTATTTCATGAACTTTATTTTAAACAATTAATGAAGAAACGTGTTCTACTGTTTTGAAAGTTTGAAAAATATTAGGTATTATTATACTGCATAAACTTGATTTTAACAATGAATAAGACCAAGGCAGCGAGAAATACCAATCTTCTGTTTTTCTGTTTTCCCTGATTTTACACTTTCCTTGATTTTACATTTTTTCGGTAAGGTCTACGTGTTGAGGTAAAATAGGGGTTTCATTGTAGTTGTGAAGGAAGAGATGAAAACATGTAACCTTTATAACAACACAAAGTGCTACATCATTATGCCCTAATTTTTATTATACTGTTTTAATATAGTTCTGAACATTTTAATTTCACTCAATTTCAGTCTCTCCTAAAAGAAATCTATAAGACTGAGGTCTCAGTCTTCTTTAACTAGTGGGGACTCACAGATGATTTGAATGTTTTCCATTGTGTGTATTAAAATACAGTACACTGTGTTTCGGGGAAAGTTTTGGTCCCTGTCTTCAGGCTTTCTCCTTCCAAACTGTAATTAAATGTGGGTTAACATTAAATTAGTAAAGATCATACATTCCATACCACTTACAACAGAGGGCACACTGTGTACAGTATTCCATGTGAATTGGCTGAAATTACATTGCAGAAACAGGTATGACTTAGTGAACACAGAATTTGAGACAGGGACATCTTGAAAAATCAAAATTTGCCCAACACAACTTTGAAGAAGGCCACCATATCAGTTGGGATTAAGCCAAGGTTCTTCAGATATAGCCCAACAGCAGATACAGGATATGTAAGAAGTCAGCACATATGGAGTGCCTGGAGGAAACCATCAGCCAACATAGTTTGAATTTATCACTTATTTGTATCCCCCTAATCAGTAAAGAGTTTAACAAACAATGCAGAGGGATAATGTTTTATGGAAGAAAACACTGACACAAATGTACATACTGTCCAACACACTGGTTGCAGTTCTGGGATGGAATCACAGATGGTGTGTAGGGTGATTAAGAACCAGCAACAATTAAAGTGACACTCAACCAACTGACTTTGTCCTCAAGAAGCAAGAGCAGGTATTTAGTTTAAAAGGCAGGGGAAAAACAGCATCCGGCTCCACAGCAGGTGCCTCTTTCCTATGGTGAAGGAGAAGATTTATTGCTACAGATACGCCAACTACCAGGATTGCCTACACAATGTTACTGTTTAGTGAGAGGATATAATTACAGTGATCAGTTATGTATCTTGTGTATTTAGTGTCTTGTGAAAGTTGCATAACATAATTTTCTAAACTGTGTCTGGAATATCTGGTAGTTACTAATCTTATGTTAATGTGGGTTTAATTACAGTGTAAATAATTATCATGTAGTGACATTTGTTTTGGAAGAACCTCTCCCCGAAACAAAATGTATTATCTTTCAATGCTGTACATATGATGTAGAAAGTCCAACAGATCTTTGAGTGCAAATGTCATACATCATTGTCAGGACCCTGTAGAATAGTGTATATGGGAAGTATCCAAAATGCTTGGACAAACTTCAGGAATGAGTTTCCCACACAACAAGGGAAAATGTTCAGCAAACAGCTGATCATTTGTCTCCCAGATGAGGTATCTTTTGGTGGGGATGGCATCACAGATTTGCACAACCAACATCAGCAGGCAGAGGAGAATCAACATGGTACAATCCATTAGACACCAGCAGCAGTTCAGGGTTCATATGGACAGGTATTGTGGGCGATTGGTAGGTCCACATGTTTTGCCACAATTTTGTACAAGCCATGTCTACTGGGATTTCCTCTTAAATAATGTTCCACAACTTCTGGAAAATGAGTGTCTATGCGTGATGGGCCTGTGGCACATTATAGCTAAATTTTGCAAGATGTACTGAATAATACCTAACACAACAAACATATATGTAGAGCAGGAGCAAAGTTGTGTGGCTCCCATGTTTGCCCAATTTCAGTCCTCTAGATTTTTATGTGTGGAGACACTTATACATATTCAGATCTAACTGAAAATGCAGAAACACTTCAACACATTTTTGATGCCTGTTAAACCATTTGCAACTGCCCCAGGACATTTGGAAGTGTGTGACAGTCCATGATCAAATATGTCCATGCATGCATTGATTCAGGTAGAGGACATTTTTAGCATTTATTGTGACCTGACAAACAATAAGAATGCAACATTGGGAATGTGTATTGTAAATGTATTATATCAGTTGTAAGTAAAATATTGCATACTTTAGGTATTTATTGTTGAATGTAATCTTTCAGTTAAACTCAAAAGCCACTAATTTTTGGACATGTTTATTTGAACTTTTTTCTTTGTTTTGAAGTGAAGAACTCACTCATGAAGACTGTCAAAGCATTTTTTAGATACACCATGTATAAAACAAATGGGAGTACATGGTGGTGCAGTTGGCTGAGGCACTGCGCTACAAGCCGGAAGGTTGTGGGTTCGATTCCCGATGGTGTCACTGGAATTTTTCATTGACATAATCCTTCCGGCCGCACTTTGGCCCTGAGGTCGACTCAGCCTCTAATAGAAATGAGTACCAGCAATATTCCCTGGGGGGTAAAGGTGGCCGGTGCCTAGGGCTGACAACCTTACCACCTTCATGTGCCAATTGTCTTGAAATCTGGGAGCCTCAACCTCCTGGAACCCTCAGGGCCTGTAATGGAATTGCTTTACCTTTTATCTTTTTTATAAAACAAAATGATTGTGTCTGTTGTTTTATATGCCAAATTAAATTATGTTCTTCATATTTGCAGTTTTTATCTTTCTGGCTTCTGGTAACTTCTGATGTGTGAATGCTCTCTTACTCCTCATACAGCATGGTGCTTTCTGTTAGAATCATACTGACAGAATAAGAGTCAGTGGACAAAATGGCTTGCTGTTCTGAATAAGCCTCATACTGATGGACTGAGATGAAGCAAAAGGAACAGGCTGTGGTGCCATAATTGAACATTTAGAAGGACTTATCAAGAAACAATGAAAATTAGCTTCTAATACCTACTGAAAAACTAAGGAGAATTGGAATTTAAACTTAGATTGTCATTGAAGTTAATCACACTATCTTTCTTTGGACACCAGTCTTAGTTCATTCACACTATGGAAATTGTTTTTCTATCCTGGTAGACAGTTGTCAAAATTCAGATAAACTGGAAATTTTTAGAACTGTTTTGTACTTTCTTTTTATCTTTATCACAGATTAATTTGCTTTTCAGTCTACTTTAATTTCAAGTTCAGTATCTCACCTTTTTATCCTGATGATATTTAAACAGTATCTTTGTTACTGCACGTGGGTGAAGATGTTTCCTTAATAATGCTTCCTGAGATATTTGGCAGCTGAAACAAGAGATTGCAGCATTGGAGGAATTGAGCCGACAGCTGTTTCTGGAGGCACATGATATGCACAATATGCAGGAGCGATTGCAGTGGGCCTCAACTTTCCAGGGGAAATACTTCAACTGCCTGGGTTACTTCTTCTCTCTCTACTGCATGTGGAAGATATTAATTGTAAGTTCAGTATCTTAAAACCTTGCAGTTTGGCAAGAAGTGCTTTGGATCAACTGAAAATGATTTTTTCTTTACAGTGGCAAATTGATTTTCATTTTCACATAAAATGAAATTTAGTACAACTACAATTCAGTAATCTGCACAAACAAAAACTAAGCTTTGAAATTAGTGTTATGTTATCCCAAATTTTATTTATAAATTCAACTGAAGTCCCTAAAGAATGGTGGCTTGGAGTAGTAAAATATACAGAATTCTGTAAGTCCTTTTAGGGATGTAACTGAGTAATTAGATACAAATTTGCCAACATTTCAAAGGTACCTACTGCTGTAATCTTCTGCCTTGAAGGTCAAAGTGGTAGGTTCCATGAAATGTTGTTCATTTCCAGCAAATTACATGGTGTCACATCACAGAAGACAGTATTCTTTGCTACTGCAAAAACCTACAACTTCACTTTCATAGTATATAAAGAGTGGATAAAGTAGTCAAACACAACTATTGACTACTTTATCCACTCTTTATATACTGTAATTAACACACAACGGGGATGCCACACCTTAAAAAAAATTCACTTTCATAGTCATCCTAATATTTCCCTGGTGTGGCCATGTCTAACCACAACTTTCTGGCACATATCTTAACTCCTTTTGTAGCAATTAGTGATAACCTGTGTACTTTTTGAAGTGAGCCCATTCTCACTCTTAACTAGAAAACTCAGTCTGCTCTCATGAAGGGAGAGATGAAGTGTGTCCAAAATTTTAACTTGGGTTTATACAATTTCATGCTGTAATTATTAGGAAAATGGGAAGAAAGGGTTTTAGTTGCTGTGTGTACAGTGATGATTGTGCTTTTTGCAGTCAACAATCAACATTGTCTTTGATCGTGTTGGAAAGAAAGATCCAGTTACACGAGGTATGGAAATAGCAGTCCATTGGGTTGGAATTAATATTGACGTGACATTCTGGTCTCAGCACATCTCCTTCTTTTTGGTGGGCTGCATTGTGGTCACTTCCATCAGAGGTCTTCTTCTCACACTTACAAAGGTAAGCATTCTGTGGTTCATACTGTGTGAAGGTAAATATACTGGCAAGTAAAACTTGTTATGGTTATAAGGTTAGATGGGATTTTGAAATTGCTTGGAGGTAATGTACATGACTTTTAGTTATGTGTTCCATACTCATGTTTCCAGTTTTCACATGGTCAAGCTCCCACTGACCAGCAAGATTTTTTTGTGGGGGTTACATGATGGTGGCTGGTTTACTTAATCCTTTACATATTCTGTAATAGTGCCCTACAACTATGTCCTCTGACATCATGATGTGTTATTTACAATAATAATAATAAAATAAATAACATGTTATTTAGATTGTACTGTTCCTAGGTTCTTCCTTCCACCCCCCACCCCACGTTTCATTGATGTAAAGGACACAATTCTTGGATGTGGCTATAAATGTTAAATGCTGTGAAATTTTTTCTGAGTACAGGACATTTAGTAGCAAAACATGTTCCTCAGCACTATTTTTTTAAATCCCCACTCTGCAAAATAAAAACTGGCTCTGGGGTCCAACGGGACATGAAGCTGACCATACACTCTGTTTAGGGCCACAGTTGAGAGTGTGAAAAGCTATACCTTCATTCCCTTTATGGAATGAGTATGTACAGTTTTAAATGATTCATGACCATATGGTGATGATGCACTTGTTGGTCATATTTCTCATGCATATGTACATGTTTACCTTTTTACCTTTTATCATTCTCAAGCCCTGTTGCTCCCCTGAAGTGAATCACCTTATACCCGTTATATTTAGTTTAAGTTTTATGAGGTGTTAAAGTTATGCATTTGATAGGATAGATTTGTTTAAAATTAGTAATTTTAGTTTTGGAAGGAAAGGTGATTGTAACGGATTTGTATAGCAGCTTAAGAGGGATAGAGAGAGAAACCAGTCAGACGGGAGGAGTTTATGCTAGTTACGACACAGGAAGTGTTACTTGAGTGAGCCAATAGAAACAAAGTATTTAAAATTTTGACTGTTGAACCTATTAGGGAGTAGTGAAATTTAACAGTTAGCCAATTGGGAACAGTAAGAATATTTAAGGGGGGATGGATTTGAAACTGTGAGAGTTTGAAAACTTAACATAAGTGAGTAGTCTGTTTCCTACACAGGAAGTGATAAGTCGTGTTTAAGTTACACTGAGGCTAATAGTGCATAGATTTTCAACGGCGCATCCATACATGCCAGCATCTGTAAACTTTAATAATCTGGTGATATAATACAAAGAATATTGTATGGTTTACAGTTATTTATTAAATTACCATCTTGCTACTTAAGAACACTTAGATTCCCTAAGATTAGGACGTGTGAATTGACTGATGAGCTGAGGTGGGTTATAACCTCATTGCCATCTGTCAGCAGAGAACATAGTACCTGCACCTTACTAGAACCAGTTGAAATTTCTTTTTATACTGGTGCTTAATCAGTTACTTGCCTGTAAATGCATTACCCTTCTCAGTTGTTAATGAAAAGATTTATGTTGCTAATATATAACATCACTCTGGTTTTTTGCAGTTCTTTTATGCCATTTCAAGCAGTAAATCCTCAAACATCATTGTTCTAGTTTTGGCACAAATTATGGTGAGTAAATACAGACTTCATTGATCCTCTTCTATCCAGTGGTGTACAGTTCAAATTTTCCACTTCTTGCTTCGATTTTCAGTGTCTTCAATTTTGTTTCTGTATTACACTGAGTTATGAACACTCTTCCCAGGTTTATTTTTGGAGTCAGGCACTGACTTGTAGGTAAATGAAGAACATGACAGTATTTGATTTCTAGCTGTAACACTGCTAATGATCATGTTTCTGGATGGTGACAGTTGGTAGAGGTGGAATGTGTACTGGCATTGTAGAGATCCTTGCTGTCAGCATCTTCTGGGTGATCTTGCAAGTGGAGACATTGAGAATGTTCTAAACGTCAGCATACAATCCACCTCTACATAGTGCCACCACACAAAAACAGGATCATCGTTGTGGTATTTAATTAGAAGGTTTTTGTGTCTGGACATTACATATGCAGAGATGACATTCTGTGTTACTGAGTTGCAAGTATTAAATCAAAAGTTACTATGAATGGTATGTTATGTTAATTTATGGATATCAGATCACCACTGGCCTGTCCTACGGGGTGAACAGTTGCATGTAGCTGTGAAAATGGTAGATATGTATGATGGGTTCTAGATGCATTGTTCTAGTTGATATTTGGGACCATAAGAGAACATTTTGTGTAAGACTACTGTTTTTCACTTGCTGATTAGCATTCTTTGTAGCATTGTATGTTACTGTGTATTTATCATCAAATATTACAGATCAAACCAACAAATACACTGTGTCTAGGGATCACCCATAATAGTTTGTATTATATTAAATAAGTAATATTAATTAGCTTAGTATTTTATTCTGTATTTTCAAAATACCCTCTGACATTAATTTGTATATTCCAGTAAGTTAATTGATGTACTGTTGCAGGGAATGTACTTTGTTTCATCAGTTCTGCTGATGAGGATGAACATGCCAGCAGAGTATCGAACCATCATCACCCAAGTGCTTGGTGAACTTCAGTTTAATTTTTACCATCGCTGGTTTGATGTTATCTTTCTCGTGAGTGCACTGTCATCCATTGGTTTCTTGTACTTAGCACACAAACAAGCACCAGGAGAAGCTGGATAGCCACAACTGGAAGAGTCAGCTTGTATTTTACTCTTATTGCAGAAATAAAAAGACAGGCCACTGTGTCAGATTGAGAAGTTCTGGGGACTGTTTGGTTTTTAAGGGATTCAAAATTATGCATGCTTTCAGAGTTTTCTCTGACTGTTTGTACAGTTATTCTCTCGTGCCATTTGCAAAACACATCTATTGTTTTGGGACCCCTATTATCAAGAAGAACAGTCTATGCATATTGTCTCACTGAACTGTATATGATTGGTGGCTCTAACAGTTCTCAACCCTCCCCCCTTCACCAGCCAGATTACTTTCCAAATTGGAGTTTGCTCCGTAATAACAATGCACTGAAACTCTCATCATTCCCGTTGTTCCATTATCATTTGGAATGTGCCTTATGAAGTGATGACTTTATCTGCAGCTTGTGTTATCCATTACTCTCCTCTTACCACAAATGCAAGCATGATTCATTTCTGTGCAATGTCTGTGAATGATCAGAATATCAGAATGCATAAAAGCTGTGTTTACTTTAAAGGGATACTCATATGTCTAACAGCAGTTATGTTTCAGTTCTAAATGCCTCTCACACTCTCCCAAGGTGGCATTCCCAAGATGGACACAGAATTATACAGAGTTACTCTTTAACACCTGCTATTTATCAGTGCTTAGCAGCTGGAAAACACATTTGAACATACTTGTATCATGTCTGAAGCATATTCACAGCATCCTGCTGAAGAAGTAAATTTTATCAGCCAGCTATGTCATTTTATGTTCTTATCATGTACTTCATTTCCCTGTACTAAAGTCAGTACTGGAAATTCTTTGTCACAGGGAAATGTGTGAATCTTTTAAGTCATGAATGACATTTTGTCTTGAATATTCATTGTGAGAATAATGAAAGACCTCTGTGATCAGAGCTGTAATAATTTAATTATGTGGTACCAACCTACCTGTTGTCTCTCTGTCCTCTTTTTCTTTCTTCTTTGGGTAGGTCGTTTAGATCCTGTTTAGAGTGTCCTAGTTCTCGTGACAATGGGATGGTTGTAAGGGTGCAGATAATTCGAACAAATTGCCACCTGTAGCTGGTAGTTGTATGAGTTCTACTTGAGGAAATCTATGTGTGGTGCATTCAGAGGCATTTGTACCCAGTTTGTTGATTTTTTTTAAAGAACACTGAGAAGAATAAAGTTTATAGTTATTTGATTAAAGAAATTCCATTCATTACAGTTGATGACAGAATGTAATTTCTTGACGTTTCACATCACTAATACATGTCTTATCTTCTAATCAACCACCTTTGCACATTCATGAAGTTCAACTGAGGTTTATAAATTTTTTTATTACGGTATTAAATCCCGAGAAACAAGTGATAATTCACTGATACCTAATTTTTAAAACAATGCACTTCACCGTAATCATTTAAGGCACTTCAGAATATACAGTTTCTAATTATGGATAGTTTTGTCGACTGTTTTGGAAGGGAAACACACGTTTCACGTTATTTCTAACCGCTGGACCTAATGAGAGTGCCTCCAGCGTTGGTTGGTTCCCATATTCAATTTCCAATTGGCTAAAATTTTAATTTGTATGACTCCTCATAGGCTACTTTGAACAGAACAGTTACAGTCCCCATACTCTCCTGCACCATGAGTTATGGCTCCCTGACCTCTCAAGATCTTGGTTTCCCCCATTCTTGTAATTTCCAAGGGTTCTGGTATTTTTTTAAAAGATAGTTAATGTCCTGGTCCTGTCACTGGGCTGCTAGTCAGTCTACAACCCTGGTTTGGGTTATCCTAATTATTTCCTAACAAAAATATAAACTTTCTAAGTTAATTTACCGAATGTCCCCTTTCAATTTTTGTACACATCCTTATTTCATCCAAAGTTTACTCAAGAGGCTGTACAGTTACACATATGTGAACTGTTTCCAAAAATATAATTTTACGTTGTGTAAGAATTTGGACTCTGACATAAAGTTACCATCATTCATCATCATCATAAATTTATACTATACTGGGGGGAGGTCCTGCTTTAGCAGTAAGTAGACTGGACAGAGTGGTATTAAAATAGTGGAAGGTATTATAATGCAAAAGATAAGACAACATAGAATATTTAGTAGATATTCTGAAAAAGTACACAATACAGTCCTTTTTTTATGTTGCTACATTTTGCAGCTTCAGATGGCATATCATGACATCTGGAAAGACAAACTTGGCCTACTATCAAATACAGCAGAAACTGCAAATTATTAGTTACAAAACTTCTGTGCACAGTTTACACTAGCACACATTGCATCTACTGAAAATTTAACAATTCATAATTTTGCTTCACTTTTGAAGATCCAGGACTATACAAAATTTTTTATCTTTAACTGACCAATGGAGGTCCCATCTCAGAGTTTGTATGACCAGTATTATTTAATAAAATGAAAAAAAGAAACAAGATGCCTCCAAACCTCCTGCATCATGATATGCTTACCAACAAGACACAAACCTTATGATACCATAAACCTGTTTTTACTTACAAGAAGTGCAGCTAAGTTGCATTAATAAAGAGGGCAGCTTTTACCTAAATAATGATACAGAATTGTGCAGATTAGTGACCTTATATCAAATCCACAAATACTCCTGTTTTATCTTTGTCCACTTTTCGCTTCATCCCCACAGTGGTCACTTGTTGAACATTTTTATTGTTCAAGGTCTAAGAGAAATTCTGTTGTCCATGCTCAGCACATCACAATACTACTGTATCCTTAATTTGACCAACTTTTCTTGTAATGTTTATATAGTATGTTTCGTGAGTTGTGACACGATTTTCTATGTCTTTGTGGGGAGAAAAAAGTTCCGACCAACATGGTCCCAAGTCTGAATGATTATTGTGCTATGGACATTTTTTAATTCTTGTAAATGCCGTCCAGTGAACAACACGCTCAACTTTTGGGAGTGATATTATACACTACATTCCAGGCTTTTTTCTGTAGTTTAATATGTGCTCTTCAAAACCCAAGTGGCAAGGTTGATTATGGCATAGTATGGAATTTTCAGAAACTTGCTTTAAGGACAGGCCAGTGTAAATTCAAGGGCGTTTCTTTCATTAAGTAAAATTTAGATGTTAACAGTCTACATCTTCTATTTTAAGTTTAAAGCAGTCATAACTCTGTAACCATTCAAAATCAGATACATGTTTATATGAAATCAGAGAGACCTATTAAATAATCTCCTACTGTTATATTCAGAACTCTTGAAACGCCCTGCATATATTCATACAGTGGTGTTACTTATGTCCTGTGCAGCTGGGGCGTGTCGCTGACCCCTCAAACCCCTCTAGTGCTGAGGTCAAAAATAGAGTACAGCTATACCTCTACTCTCCCTAAGGGCCTTTGTGGCCTATGAAAGGGTGAAACCTACCTACTTATGTTCTGTAAAGCACAAACAGCATTAATAATAAGCTGCTGATGTATTTCATTCACACAGAGAGTTTCAGTTAGATGCACCTCTGAGCTTCTGAAGTCAACAAAACATTTCTTATATCCTCCTACACTTTTATCCTTTCACATTTCCATATCAAACTGAGATCCAAGAGGGATGCAAAACTACAAAAAATGCACATTGAGTCACTGCACACTCCAAGAAGTACACACATAATCATGATCTGCATATGGCAGGAAAAGGAACAGAGAAGATGAGACAAGTAGGAGCAACAGTTTGGCATGACAACACTCTCTATTTGAAAGGGGGAGATAAAACAGGTAAAATGGTACAGTACTGTATTTTTATTAAATCTGAATCTTACAGTTTCTGTTCAGCTGCTTTTTGTTGCTTCTGTTGCATCTCTTCACTCTGTAGTTGCTCCAGTGTCAGCAGTGAGACACCCAGTTGATCCTCTCGGCTGAATGGTTGTGCCATCTGTCTCAGCCACCGTTTGGCAATCTAATATTTGACAGAACGACCCATTTGTAATTTTAACTGTTAACAGTAAAGCTCTGCTTTACTGTTAGCAATTACAGCAATTACAAAATTATGGCTTGGATGGGGGAGATGAGGGCTACAGACTTTTAGTAGGAAAACTTCTGGAAAGCAGCTATCTGCATGTTCCCAAAGGCACACTTTACACACTAGGAATACACCATCCAATTATTTTAGCTCACAGTGAAAATCAAGATGCCAGAGATACATTTTTACTGGTATGTACTTCCACACTGAAATCTTGCAGTAAAACTTTCATGCGAGGCCTACAAAATTAATTACATCAGTGTCTGATTCTATAAAAGAGCTTTCTCAAGACAGCTCTTCACCAACAAGCCGCTTCATAAGATCTGGTCCTTGTTTCCTTGTTCATGGTAAAATGCAAAGTTCCCTCTTCATGGCTACCCTAATCAGGCAACCTAATGAAACTCTAATGTGTATCAGATAACAGATGACCCTCAAGCATCTAACCTGTACAAAATCCAAACATTCTTAACATCAGTTCTCATGGCCCTCAAATATTAATCAAGTCACTCAAAAGATACTATGTACTTACAGAGTTCTTATAACACCAATTTTATGGTGAAGAAATGTTATCCCTATACCAATATGGTAGAGAGCCCCTTGCAAGCCATCTGCAACTATTTATTCACAGCCACCTTTCATAAGTGAATGCTGTCTTCCATGTGTTACCCAAGGAAACTTGCTGCTGCTTTTCAGACATATACAAAATTTATACTTTGGTTGAACATTGGTAAGCCTTAGATAAGAAGAAACATTCTTGTTTTGAAATGTGATTGCTTGTCCTTGTTTACCTGGACAGCTTCCTCAGTAGACAAATTGCAGAGTGAATCCTTGAGGTGTTCCTGTATCCACTTCGGCAGCTTACTGCGTTTGTCAGAACGAGAGAATCTCTAAAATGAAGGCAGAATATTAATTTTCAGGAACCTGAATTCCTCGTACAATGACCATGACAGATCATGTTACTTTTTACCTTGTCTGCAAATATCATGATCCCGTAGTCAGTCTTGCCTCTGATGGCCCGTCCCACACACTGTGCAGCATGCCTCATTGCATCAAATGTCAGGAAGTCATTTTCACGGATCTGTAATAAGTTACCCTTCATAATATATATTTACCTGACTGAAAATGACATTATGATGAAGTTACATATGGAAACCCCAAGTTTATACAACAGACAGTTATAATCTTTTCCTCGTTTATTTTGGAGATGAGTAGTTCAGTCGGTGTAACAGTGGCTATAGGTAAGAGAACAAGAGTTCAGTTCCTGACAGCAACAAGTGTCTTCATCTTCACTAACACATACAGATCAGATATGGAGCCCATCAAGCCTCATATGCATCAGGTACTGGGAATGAAGTGGCCATAGTGTTGTATCTACGAGGTTCGACAACAAAGTTCAAGAACTCATCGTGGTAAAAGTGCTACATACCTCATTGCTGAATACCACTGTGGTTGACTTCAAAGTACTCCCTTTGGGAAGCTATGCACCGATGCCAGCGCCTAGTCCACCCTTCAAAACAATTCTGGAACTGGTTTTGTGGAATGGCCTTCAGAGCTGCCATTGTATTACTCCTGATGTCATCAAAATGCCTTCCTTTCAATATTTCCTTTATCTTCGGGAAGAGAAAAAAGTCAATGGGGGCCAGATCTGGTGAATAGGCAGGGTGTTCCAACACAGTTATTTGTTTAGTAGCTAAAAACTCCCTCACAGACAGTGCTGTGTGAGCAGGTGCATTGTCGTGATGCAAGATCCATGAGTTGTTGGCAAAAAGTTCAAGTCGTTTCCATCTAACTTTTTCACGCAGCGTTTCCAGTACTTGGTTGACTGTTTGTACAGTTGGTACAAATTCATAATGAACAATCCCTCTAATATCAAAAGAAAGTCAACAACATTGTTTTGACTCTTGATTTGGACTGACGGAACTTTTTTGGTCGTGGGGAATTGGCAGTCTTCCATTGTGCACTTTGCCACTTCGTTTCAGGGTCATATTGGTAGACCCATGTTTCATCACCTGTGATAACACAGCCCAAAATGTCATCTTGCCTCTCCAAAAGGTCTTGGCAAATTGTGACTCTTCTTTGCTTTTGTTCTTCGTTGACCTCATTTGGGACCAATTTTGCATACACCTTCCTCATGTCAAGATCTTCAGTTAAGATTTTCTGAACTGTTTCGCTGTTGATGTTCACTTGCTCTGCTATGCTCCTGACAGTCAGCCAATGATTTTCACGTGCAATTTGGCAAACTTTTGCAATGTTTTCTTCAGTTCTGCTTGTTGCTGGCCATCCTGATCTCTCTTCATCAGTGACACTTTCTCTTCCCTCAGAAAAACATTTCACCCACTTGTAAACTGCTGTTTTCTTCATAGCATTATCCCTGTAAACTTGCACTAACATCTCTCTGATTTTGTTTCCACTCTTTCCAAGTTTAACAAGAAATTTAGTGTTTGTTCGTTGCTCTAATTCAAGCTCCGACATTCTCGCGGCAGCACACCAAAACACACACAGACAGTAAGAGATGCCACTCAGAAAGAGACTGCCATAGATCAACAACAATACAGCTGTGAAACGCTGATATGTCAACATCATCAAACCATACTGAGACTTTTGTCCAGTGCTGCCATGGCAAGCATACAGTGGCGAGTTCGCAAACTTTGTTGTCCGACCACGTAATACCAAAGTAATGAATGCACAAAACTACAGGTGCAGGATTTGCTGCAGAAGATTAACAAAATATTAAATACTGTAGTGATATAGGTACACAGAAATTTTGGAAGGTACAGACAGTCAAAATTACTCTTTTACTGGATGCCTATTGGAAAATATTATTCACAAAGCAGCATTTGAACAAAAGAACTAGAATGATCAGCAGTTACAGAGTACAATACAAACTCAATGCCTATGGGGAAACTCCCAAAGCAAGCATTGTATTTCACCTGGAATTGGTCCCGGAGGTATTCCAATCTCGCTCGCAATATTCTTGATTGTGTGTACACATAAGGAATCCCAAACATCAGAACAGCTCGACCAAGATGATGATCGAAGTCCACGCCTTCTGAAACTTTTCCCCGAGCCACAGACAACAGCACAGCTCCCCGTCCACTTTCACAGGCCTACACAACAAAACAGGTCACACACAACAGGCAGCCTGAGTGCTCATTCCAAATGAATTAAAAGTACAAAACATAAGCTTTTACTTTTCCTCCAATATTTAACTTTATTTTTAACCTATTTCACTCTCTGCAAGATAAATTAATATACAAACTGAGGGTTACACAGGGAGGAGTTTTATAGTTCTAGGAAACTTAATTAGCATTTTCAATGGATTTATGTTGTGTGTTAACTAAGCATAGTACAGTAGAAGGGATTTAATATGTATACAAGTGCATAACAATATATCCCAGTATTAGAGAATCTGGCTGTGAATTGGAAGAAAGCTGTCCACTGGCATTCGGCAGAAGTGGTGTTAAAAGTTTCAGCTTCTGTTATCAGAAGGTTGTTTAATTAGTAAAGGAAGGGATTCAGTATATGAGTACATACTCTGATGTAGTTCAGAAGAGCAAGGCTAGTTTCAGCTGCGTCTTGTGTTTCAATAAACAGAAGTTTGTTCCGCTGCAAGCTGTCCACTACGCCCTGGTCATACCAACTGGCCACTACTGACTCCATGTATAAGTATGATGTGAAAAAACAAACAACTCCATCTGGGACAATAGTAGCAATCTCCACTAACAGCTGACCATAGTTCCGCACTACAGCAACGTCTTCTCTTGTCTCAAATCGGGATGAGATGGCAACTTGGTCATTGCCCTTGGAAACAATCTACAACAAACAGCGACTTTGAAAACCTAAGTTACCATCCTTTCATTTAAGCTGAATTGTTAAGACTTCTTTTACTGTATTCAGAAGGAACTTGTCATGATAATTCTAATTCTCATAAAGTCTAAAATGCATCATAACAGTCAGATACATAGTTACCTCTTAATGGGAATATGCTTTTAACTGTACTGAATAAATATATATGTGCACAACCTATTATATTTCAGTCAGTAAAGAGGAATTTAGCTACAAGCTAGGTAGATGTGCTCATATTAAAACAAAGGTGTTGGGAATATTCTGTTCACTCTCACATTCGTGTTGGCTTTCGGACACAGTCTGTTATATTCCTATCCTCGAGGTGAAGCGGCAATAGAGGCGATCACTTGTCCAACTATTGCTAAGTTCTTGAATAATGAAGTATTAATTTGTCAGCTCCATTACATGCTTAGCTGCATGAAATTGCACATATTGCAAGTATTTTCTCAGGTTCAATAATGATCACATATTAACTACTACAAAAGTTGTCTGGAAAGAGGATGGCTGCACAGTCGACTGGAAAACCTGGGAACAAAGGTAGCAGTTGTCTGCTTAAAAAATGTTACTTTTGCCATGAAAGACTGGGCAAAACTCCTATTCAGGTTAACTAGTACACTATCTGAGATTTGAACAGGGTACTTTCTGCATATGTCATGCTTATTCATGACAAACATTTAGACTTTTTTTTAACTTCATTCTAGAAATTGGTATTTGCATGTCATGCTGTGAGCTTACCATTGGGAGCAGACATGGCCTTGCTAGTGTCATGGTGAAGGAACTCATGATGACTGGGTGGAAATCCAAAATCTTGGGGTACATGTCAAGTGGAGAGAGAGTGCCAGATGTGATTACCACAGTCTGAAACCGGTCAAACACTGGCTTGATAGCAATAGAGGAGTCCAGACAACTGCAACAGGGGCCAACAAATGTTTGCTGAATGTCAGCCTCTAAGTGAACCAATCTCATGTTTCACATCATCCACTGGCTGAGGTATATTTTATGCACACATTTCAGAAGTGGTTTTATTCCTACTTCAGGTGATGGGCTGTAAGTATAATGATGGACTCTTATTCTGAGGTTTGTGGTGATGGCTGAAAACAAATTCAGATCTCTGAGTACTAGGCTAGTAACTAACTGATCATTAAACAAAAGAAATGTCACTATAATGACAACCGATCACCTGAAAGATGATTGCCATAATGTTATGTGTATACAATGGGCAAACCACAGAGGTCAGTAACTAGTGTAGTGGCCAAGAATTCAAAAGGTCCCAGGATCAATCCCAACTGATACCTCCATTCATTCATTCATTCATTCCATTGGCATGTGTAGAATGTGATGAATCCTTGCCATTCTCAAGAACTTCTTCCATTCCTCTCTGTTATATACCCTTTTCCACCAACTAGTCTTCCATCCTCCCTCACTTCATTTTGCCATCTATTTCTTGGTCTACCTCTCAGCCTTGTTGCTTCCAAATCCATATATATAACACTGTTTTGGGAATTCTATTTTCTTCCATTCTCTGTACATGCCCAAACCAAAGTAATCTATTTAACCTTATTGGCTATGTTTTTTAACCACTGCATAAATTTCTTTATTGGTTAATATTCTCCAATTTTCTTTTTCATTGTCATATACTGGGCCTAAAATTTCTATACATGTTCCTTTCAAAAATATTTGCTTTCTATCTCTCTTTGTTAGAATCCAGGTTTCTGATGCATAAGTTAAAGTTTTGTCTACTATTGTGTTCTTTAGTCTTTAGTTTTTTTAATATATTTTTATTCCTAAAGAATTTTTGTACCATGTAGTATGTTTTGGTAGCATTTTTTATTGTTTCTTATATATCTATTTGGTGATTGTTATCTTCATTCAGTATAACACCTAGATATTTAAAATTTTCAACTCTTTCAAATGTATATTTTTTTACTGTTAACTGTCCTGTTTTATTTTGTTTTAAGCTGTTTTTCCATTCTAATATATATTTTGTTTTACCTTGGTTTATGTGTAGTCCTAACTTTCTGGCAATGTTGTCTATTTCTACAAAAAGTTGTCTTATTTCTATTTCATTTTTTCCAATTAATACAATGTCATCTGCATATGCCAACACATTCAATTGTTCTTTACCAATCTTTATACCACTAGGAACCATTTTTATACTTTGTATCAATTTTTTGTAATGCTAAATTGAATAATATTGGTGATAGTGAGTCACCCTGTTTCAATCCTGCTTTGTTTTCAAAAAGGATGACAATGTTCCTTCAACTGCACTTCTTGTCTTTTGTACACATGTTTTACACATATTTATTAATTCTTTTGGGGTTTAAAATTCTTCCACATATTTCCATAGCATGTCCCTATGTATAGAGTCATATGCCTTTTGAAAATGAATAACTAAATATTGTACACTCTGATCATATTCCCAAATTTTCTCATTTATAATTTGCAACACAGATATGTTGTTAATTACAGAGCTTCCATCTCTGAATCTATTCTGACAGTCCCCCATAATTTTTTCAATATATGGTTTAATTTTTAACAAAATTATATTTGCTAAAATTTTGTAAGCTGCATTTTCTAATGCTATTACCCTGTAATTCTCTCACCTATCTCTGTCTCCTCTATTGTATATAGGAACTATTATTGTTTCTTTCCATTCTTCAGGTATTCTTTCCTCCTCCCAAATTTGTCTTATTAGTTCATAAATTCTATTCAATACCGTAGTTTATTTCCTCCATATTTTATTAAATCTGGATGTATTCCATCAGTTCCAGCTGCCTTGTTATTTTTTTAATTTCTCATTGCCGTTTTTACATCTTCTATAGTAACTTCTTCTACTTCTACTTCAATAAATTCTCTATTTCCTATTTTAGTTAATTCCTTTGATTCTTCTGTGTTTAGTAATTTATCAAAATATTCTCTCCGTATTTCTGCTCTCTCTTTGGTATTCACTGCCAGTACTCTTTTTTTGTTCCTAATCATGCTAAATTTATGTTGATATCATTTCTTAAATTGGTTTATTGTTTGATACATTTTCCTTGTGTTATACTTTTGATCCTCTTCTATTGAGTCTATTACATTTTTAATGTATAAATTTTTCTTATTCCTAATTATTTTGTGTGCTTTTCTTTCATGGTGATACTCCTGCTCTTCATTCTCCCTTCTTCCTTTTCTTAACCACTTTTCTCTTGCTTTCTTCATTTCTTCTATTGCAACTTTGCATTCCTCATCATATTATCTATTTTATAATGTTTCTGTACTTTCACCCGTTTATTATTAGCAACTGTTTTGTTTCCTTGATTAATGTTTTCCCATTTTTCATTAATATATTTATCAATATTATTTTCAACTTCCATATTTTCCAATTTTTCAAACCTATTATTAAGTTCTAGAGCATACGTGGACTGACAATAAAGTTCGCGAACTCATCGCAGTAAAAGTGCTACATACGTCACTGCTGAATACCACCATGGTCGCCTTCAAAGTACTCCCCTTGGGAAGCTATGCACCGATGCCAGTGCCTAGTCTACCCTTCAAAACAATTTGGAACTGGTTTTGTGGAATGGCCTTCAGAGCTGCTGTTGTATTACTCCTGATATCATCAATGTCATCAAAATGCCTTCCTTTCAATATTTCCTTTATCTTCGGGAACAGAAAAAAGTCACTGGGGGCTAGATCCGGTGAAAAGGCAGGGTGTTCCAACACAGTTATTTGTTTAGTAGCTAAAAACTCTTCTTTGCTTTTGTTCTTTGGTGAGCTCCTTTGGGACTATTTTGCACACACCTTCCTCATGTCAAGATCTTCAGTTAATATTTTCCTAACTGTTTCTCTGTCAATGTTCACTTGCTCTGCTACACTCCTGACAGTCAGCGGATGATTTTCACACACAATTTGACTAACTTTTGCAATGTTTTCTTCAGTTCTGCTTGTTGCTGGCCATCCTGATCTCTCTTTGTCAGTGACACTTTCTCTAACCTCAGAAAAACATTTCACCCACTTGTAAACTGTTGTTTTCTTCATAGCATTATCCCCATAAACTTGCACTAACATCTCTCTGATTTCGTTTACACTCTTTCCAAGTTTAACAAGAAATTGCTCTTATTCAAGCTCTGACATTCTAGAGGCGGCACACCAAAACACACGCAGACACTAATAGATGCCACTCAGAAAGAGACTGCCATAGATCAACAACAACACAGCTCTGAAACGCTTATATGTCAACGTCATCAAACCATAGTAAGGCTTTTGTCCAGTGCTGCCACGGCAAGCACATGGTGGCGAGTTCGAGAACTTTACTGTCTGACCATGTATTATTGTTACCACTTTGAACTTTGAAAAATAATCAAAATTTTTTTCTCATATTTCTTTTCAGTTTTTACCCTTAATTTCACTTTAAAGTTTATCTTCAATAAGTTGTGATCTGATCCAACGTCTTGTCCCTTTAGTGCTCTGATGTCTGTTATTGCGCTTCTAAATCTATTACTAATCAAGACATGATCTATTTGTTTCGCTGTCCTACCGTCAGCTGAATACCATGTCTCTTGGTGGATATCTTTATGTGGAAATGTTGTACTTCTTACATTAAAACCTTTAGATATTGCGAATTGAATCATTTTTATTCCATTGTTGTTGGTTTCATTATGTAGACTTTCACTGCCAATGGTGGGTTTGTATGTCTTCTTTATCAACTTTTGCATTAAAATCTCCAAGTATTATTTTAATGTCTGAGTTAGCTATTTGATTTATATTTTAATCTAATAAATTATAAAATTCTTCTTTTACCTCTTCCATTTTTTCATTTGTTGGTTCATGTACATTTATCAACATACAGGAGAACCATTTAGTTTTTAATCTCAAATAACATATTCTTTCATTCGTTACAATGTTTTAAAAATTCTCCTCTTACATAAAATCCGCAGCCAAATTCATGTTTCTTGCGTTCTGATCCGCTATTAAATAATGTAGTAATCAAATTTTTGTATACTATGTGGAAATAAAATGCCAACTAGATGCAACAGAGGTTTTTATTTGCAGATCTTATTGCTTGCTCAACATGTTTCGGGCACCACTATGCCCATC
>Ga0209629_10000281_pt1 | contig 26531 bp, 22 predicted proteins | sample TergutCu122P5_FD_187286 | JGI IMG/M metagenome (GOLD analysis project Ga0209629, IMG submission 187286) | Cubitermes ugandensis P5 segment gut microbial communities from Kakamega Forest, Kenya - Cu122 P5 (SPAdes) (version 2) | ecosystem: Host-associated > Arthropoda: Insects > Digestive system...
CACGGGCAACTACAACCCGAAGACGGCCCGCATGTACGAGGACATGGGACTGCTGACCGCCAACCCGATCATCACCGAGGACGTGGCGCGCCTGTTCAACCATCTGTCGGGCATGAGCCGCGAATCCAATTACCGACGCCTGTTCGTGGCACCGGCCGGCATCCGGTCCGGTCTCCTCGAGCGAATCGAGCGCGAAATCAGCAACCACAAGGTGGGTCTGCCGGCCAGGATTCGCATGAAGGTCAATTCGATCGTCGACGAACAGATCATGGACGGCCTGTACCGGGCCAGCCAGGCCGGCGTGCCGGTTCAGCTGTGGGTGCGCGGCACCTGCGCCCTGCGCCCCGGGGTGCCGGGGCTGTCCGAGAACATCGAGATCATCTCGATCCTGGGCCGGTTCCTCGAGCACTCGAGACTGTTCTGGTTCGAGAACGCCGGCAAGCCCGAGGTCGGGATCGGCTCGGCCGACATGATGCACCGGAACCTCGACCGGCGCGTCGAGGTGATCGTGTCGATAACGCACAGCGCCCACATCGCCGAGATCGACCACCTGTTCGACGTCGCGTTCAATGCGGGAACCGTGAAGTGGCGCCAACAGGACCTGGATTGGACGCCGTGCACCGTCGACCAGCGGGGCCAGCCCCTCCGCGACCTGCAGGAATACCTGATCGCCACGCTGGCGGGACGGCGTCGCTGATGGCAGCGGGCGTCGCGCCCGTGGTGCAGGCGGCTGGCCTGGTCGTCTGGCGGTCTTCCCCGGCAGGTCCTCAGTTCCTGACCGTCCACCGGGTGCGGTGGGACGATTGGGCTCTGCCGAAGGGGCATGTCGAGCCCGGGGAACTGTTGCCCGAGACGGCTGTCCGCGAGTTCCACGAAGAGACCGGCTACTGGGCGAGCGCGTCGACTCCGGTGGCAGTGGTCGACTATCCGGTCGGCGACACCGTCAAGCGTGTGCACTGGTGGGTGGGACGCCTGGCCGACCTGCCGCCTGTCGGTGTGCACGACGCCGGAGAGATCGACGGGGTCGATTGGCGGGCACTCGGCGAACTGACCTACGCGGACGAGCGGGCCATGGCGGCCTCGGCCATGGCGCTGCCGCCCTCACACCCGCTGGTGGTCGTCCGTCATGCCAAGGCCGTGGCGGGCGAGGATTGGCCGGGTGACGACGAGAGTCGCCCGCTGGCACCGCGGGGACGGCGGCAGGCCGAGCGGCTGGCCCAACTCTTGGCCGCCTTCGGGGTGGACCGTCTGGTCAGCTCGCCCGCGACCCGGTGCCTGCAGACGCTGCGGCCCTTCGCCGACCGCAACGGCCTGGCCATAGAGCCCGACCCGTCGCTCGGCGTCGGAAGCACCGTCCGCCCGCCGGCCATCATGGACGGGCTGCGGCTCCGGCACGCGGATGGCGGCACTTGGGCGGTGTGCGGCCACGACCCGGTGCTGCCGGCCCTCGTCGAGGCGTTCGGGCAAGACCCGGTCGTCATGAAGCCCGCGACGGCGGTCGTGCTGCACCTGGGCAGCGCCCAGCCGTGCGCCGCCGAGCGCTATGCGTCCCCGCTGTGATCCGCTGTGATCGCCCTAGTCGATGGCGGGGGCCCACCAGCACTGCCAGCCCGGCCCGGACGGGGCATCGGTGACGGAGAAAACGATGCCCGTCTCGTCGACGGCCAGCGGCGGGGGATAGGCGGCTTGCTGCACCACGCGGCCCGATTCGCTGTCCAAGACGTACGACGCGTTCGTGCTGGCGTCGAAGCCGTAGACGTAGCCGTGGAACAGCAGCGGCGCCGGGTCGTCGGCCGAGCGCGCGTAGCCGCGCTGCCAGGCCGTAGCGCCGTCCTTCAGGGCCACCGCGATGGCCTGCGTCCGATCGCTCATCCCCCGGCAGACGAGCATGCTCGCGCCGGCCAGCCGGCAGTCGCCGATGTCGGCGGTGGTCGTGACGGCCGATCCGGACACGACCGTGCCGTCGCTGCCACGGACCTGGACGATCGTGGAAGACTCGGTCACCGGGCTCAGAGGCGCTGTCGGAGTCGGTACGTCGCCCGTCGAGGGGGTCGCCGACGGGGGTTCCTGGCTTGTCGGCGGAGGCGCCGTCGGCGTGCCCGTCTGCGCATCGGACGGTTGATCGGTCGGGGTGGCGAACGCCTGGCTCTGCCCGATGAGCACCAGGTTGCCGGAGGCCAGGCCGGTCAGCGCGAAGGACGACGCCAGCAGCGGCGCCCCGCTCGGATCGGTTGTCAGGGGCGAGCCGATTTCACCGGTGGCCAAGTTGATCGGCGAGGCCTGCAGCGTGACCTCCGGCCCGGGCTGCGGCCCGGTGGCAGCGGCCACGCCGTAGGCCGCCCCGGGTGTGGCCAGGACGTCGGCGTCGACGGACCATGAGACAGTGCCCGTCGCCGGGTTCAGCAGGCTGGCTCTGCGCGCACCGGTCCACGGCACGCCGGTGCCGGCGTCCGTTCGGTCCAGCGACAACAACAGCCCGGCATCGGTCAGCGTCGTGGCGGGGTGCCGGGCGATCGCCGGACAGTCGGCGCCGGCGGGAAGGCCGACATCTGGCGGTGAGTAGCTCCAGGCGATGCTTCCGTCGGACTTGTTGACGGCCGTCAATGTCACGGGCACCACCGCCGCCGGGTCGCCGACGAAGTTGGTGGCGGTCACGTAAACGCGCGAGGCGTCGGCCACCAGGCTGGGGCAGGCCCAAGCGGCCTGGGACAGCACCGTGCCGAACCGAGTCGCACCGGTGCGCACGTCGACTGCCCACAGGGTGTCACCGACCAGCGCGTAGAACGTGGCGCCGTCGAGGATGCCTGACGTTGCCCGGTCGACTGACGTGAGCCGCACCGTCTTGGTCAGGTCGAAGGCGCTGGGCGGGTCGAACGTCGGGGGTGGGGTCGGCGTAGGAGTGGGCGTGGGAGTGGTCTCCGTGGTGGACGTCGTTGGCGGGGGCGGCGTCGTGGGCACGCAGCCGGCCAGGCAGCCGAGCACGGCCAGGCCGGTGACGGCGATGGCGATGTGCCGACGCATTGGTCCTCCATCCTCGTGGCGAGCTGAGGTCGGCCCGGGGGAGCCGAGACGACATTGCCCCGCCAACGGGTGGCCGGCGGGGCAATGAAGCAGTCCGGCTATTCCTTGGGCAGGTCGGCGACGATGGCCTGGACGGTGGCCTTGGCGTCACCGAAGCACATGACCGTGTTCTCCTTGAAGAACAGGGGGTTCTGCACGCCGGCGTAGCCCACCGCCATCGAGCGCTTGAAGACGACGCACTCCTTGGCCTCCCAGACGTGGCAAACCGGCATGCCGGAGATCGGCGAGCCCGGCTCCATAGCGGCCGGGTTGACCGTGTCGTTGGCGCCGATGACCAAGACGACGTCGGTGTTCTTGAAGTCGTCGTTGATCTCGTCCATCTCCAGCACGATGTCGTACGGCACCTTGGCCTCGGCCAGCAGAACGTTCATGTGCCCCGGCAGGCGGCCCGCCACCGGATGGATCGCGAAGCGCACCTCGACGCCGTGATCGCGCAGGCGCTGCGTCAGATCGGCGACAGCCCCTTGGGCCTGGGCGACGGCCATGCCGTACCCGGGCGTGATGATGACGGATTTCGCGTTCCACAGATCCTGGGCGACCTGGTCGGGCTTGATCTCGTGGATCTCGCCCTGATCGCCCTCCACCGCGGCGGTGCCCTCCTCGACGCCGAAGCCGCCGAGGATGACCGAAATGAACGAACGGTTCATGGCCCGGCACATGATGTAGCTCAGGATCGCGCCGGAAGCTCCGACGAGGCAGCCCGTGACTACCAGCACCGGAATGCCCAGCATGAAACCGGCGAAGGCCGCCGCCCATCCCGAGTAGCTGTTCAGCATCGACACGACGACCGGCATGTCGGCGCCGCCGATGGCGAACACCAGATGCAGGCCAAGCAGCAGGGCCAGGACCGTCATGAGGATCAGCGGCAGCAGCGTCATGAACGTCATGCCGGAGCTGTGGCCCGCGGCGATCACGAACCAGACGCCAAGCGCGACCGACGCCACGATGATGCCCAGATTGATCCAGTTGCGTCCCGGAATCATCAGCGGCTTCGACGGCATGTGCTCGGACAGCTTCCCCCACGCCACGATCGATCCCGTGAACGTGATGGCGCCGATGAATACGCCGATGAACACCTCGACCAGGTGGCTCGTCGGGCCGGTCGACTTCTCGAAGAACGAGTTGTAGCCCACCAGAACGGCGGCGGCGCCGACGAAGCTGTGCAGTTGCGCGACCAGCTCGGGCATGCCCGTCATCTGCACGCGCAGGGCCTTGACGATGCCGAAGGCGCCGCCGATGGCGACGGCGGCTATCAGCATGACGAACGTGATCCAGTCGGGCTTGCCGCTGACCAGGTTGATGATTGTTGCGATCAACGCCAGCGCCATGCCGAGCACGCCGAACGCGTTGCCGCGCTTGGCGGTCTCGTGCTGGGACAACCCGGCCAGGGCCAGGATGAACAGCAGGCCGGAGACGATGTAGGTGCTTTGCACCAATTGAGCGATATGCATGAGTCAGGCCTAGCCTCTCCGGAACATGGACAGCATCCGGTTGGTCACGGTGAACCCGCCGAAGACGTTGATGGAAGCGATCAGAGTGCCAATGAACGCGATGATGCGCACCGTCCAACTCATGGCGTCGCTGGCCGGGGCGGCGAGCCCGGGCAACTGAAGCATCGCGCCGACCACGATGATGCCGCTGATGGCGTTCGTTTCGCTCATCAGCGGGGTGTGCAGCGCGTGGTTGACGTTCCAGACCACGTAGTAGCCCACGACGCAGGCCAGCACGAAGACGCTCATCAGCGACAGGAAGCTGGCCGGCGCGAACGTCAGCAGGGCGATCAGCGCTATGGCGGCCCCGCCGACGATCGCGAACGTCTTGCGCCAGTCGGCCGGCGGCTTGGGCGCGGCCGCGGCGACGACCGGAGCCGCGGCCGGGACGGCCACCGGGGCGGCGGACACCTGGACGGGCGGCGGCGGGAAGGTGACCTCGCCGTTGCGGGTGACCGTCACGGTGCGGATGATCTCGTCGTCGAAATTGAGCACCATCTGGCCGTCGGACTCGGGCGTCAGCAGCTTGATCAGGTTGACCAGGTTCGTGCCGTAGAGCTGCGACGACTGGGCGGGCAGGCGGGAGGCCAGGTCCGTGTAGCCGATGATCGTGACCGAATTGTCCGTCACGTAGCTCAGCCCGGGCTTGGTCAGCTCGCAGTTGCCGCCGCCCGCGGCGGCCAGGTCGACGATCACCGAGCCGGGCTGCATCGACGCCACCATCGCGGCGGTCAGCAGGCGCGGGCTCGGCTTGCCGGGGATCGAGGCCGTGGTGATGACGATGTCGGCCTTCTGCAACTGCTCGGCGTACATGACGGCGGCGCGCTTGTTGTAGTCGTCGGACGTCTCCTTGGCGTAGCCGTCCGATGACACACCCTGATCCGATTCCGAGGGCGCCACGTTGACGAACGTCGCCCCCATCGACTCGACCTGTTCGGCCGTCTCGGGACGGACGTCCGTGGCCCGGACGACGGCTCCCAGCGAGTTGGCGGCGCCGATCGCGGCGAGCCCCGCCACGCCGGTACCGATCACGAACACGTTGGCCGGCGGAACCTTGCCGGCGGCCGTGACCTGGCCGCCGAGGAAGCGTCCGAACGAGTGCAGCGCCTCGACCACCGCACGGTAGCCCGAGATGTTCGCCATGGAACTCAGGGCGTCCATCGACTGGGCCCGCGACGTGCGCGGCACCATGTCCATGGACAGGCCCGAGACCTTGTGATCGGCCAGCGCCTGCACGAGGGCGGGCGACTCGCGCGGATGCAGGAAGCCGATGATGGTCGCCCCGTGTTTCGTCGACTTCAGCTCCGTCGCATTCGGTTCGTTGACGGTCAAGAGTATGTCGGAACCCCACACCTGTTTCTTGTCGACGACAGCCGCCCCCGCCGCGATGTATTCGCTGTCGGGGAAATCCGCTCGGGCGCCCGCACCCTTTTCAACCACGACCTCATAGCCGAGCTTGATCAGGGCGGGCACCGTCTTGGGAGTGGCTGACACTCGGTTCTCACCGGTGAGGCTCTCGCAAGGAATGCCAATTCTCATGATCACAAGGCTAGCGGATGCCACCAGTCAACCGGTGATCGGTCCACGTCATCGCGGGGCGTGGCGGGCGTCCGCGCAGCGGCCTATGTACGCGGCCGAAGCGGGCAGCACGGCGACGATCAGGATGGCGATGTCCAGCAGCGTGAAGTATTTCGTGATCATGGCCTGGTCAAAGCCCCATTGGGCGAATGTGAGCACGAGCAGCGCGAGTCTGGCCCAGCCGAAGCCATTGAGCAGGAAGACGAGCGCGACGACCAGGGCCACGCCGTGCAGCAGCACCAGCCAGTTGAACCAGGCCGGCATCGGCTCGTCGACGCTGACGGACAGGGCCAACAGGGTCAGCGTCCCGACGATGGCGCGCAGCAGTCCGACGATGAAGCAGATCGATATCCACCACGGTACGCGGGGGCGGTCGACGGCGCCACGACCCGCGCGACGTCGGTGCCGTGCGGCCTGATTGGGGGAGGCCATGAACCGCCAGAAGTCGAAAGCCACTTCCCGACCCTTATCCGATCGTCACCGGAACTGCTCCAGGCGTCCGTAGGCGACCCGGGTGCCCGGGGGCGCGGGGCTCCGTGGCGCGCGGAAGGTCTGCCAGTCCCGAAGCCTGCGCTGAGAGGCCGGCAGCCACACCAGGATGGCGCCGATCAGGGCCAGCGGCACGGTCAGCCACCCGACGTTGCCCCACTGCACGAGTGGTCCATTGGGGGTGATCAGCAGTGTCAGGGCGCCGACCGCGACGGCCGCCAGGGCCCACCAGCGGGCCGCTGGACGTCCAACCCAGCCGAGGTAGCCGGCCAGGACAGGGGCGGCGGTCAGGATCACGCCCGTCGCCATCACCGCGATCGCGATGCCGATGGAAGCCGGCGAGCCAGGGTTCGGGTGCGTCCATTCCACGAGCCGGGCGGACACGGGGAACGTGTCCATGTGGATGGCCCGCCACCACGTCAGGCCCAGCCCGGCCGCCGCCGCGCAGCCAGCGGCCAGCAGCGCCGCATATGCCAACGCGATGGTTGCGCCGCGGGCGGGTTCGCCGGTGGCGGGGTCCAGCCGAACGTCCGCCGATCGCTTCTCGAGTGGCGGCAGGGCGACGATCGGAGTCGCGGGGGCGCGGCCCAGGCCACCGGACTCGTCCATGCTCACGGCCCCAGACTACCGCCTGCCGGGCGGTCGGCGGCGGCGCCCGCACAGTTGAGACCGCTAACATGGACCGCGGATAGGAGGGCCATGGAGGCTTTGGGGGGCGACCTGTACGAGAGCGAAGTTGTCGATCGCCTCGGGGAAGTCATCGGGTCGGTCGGACAGGTTTACCTGGACGACGACACGGGGCAGCCGTCGTGGGTGACGGTGCGCACGGGGCTGTTCGGCACACGCACGCCGTTCGTGCCGCTCGACCGCGCGCTCGTCGCGGCCGATTCGATCAAAGTGCCTTATGAGGCAGAGTTTGTGCGCGACGCTCCGGACGTCGACGCAGGCTCCATCCTGCAGCCGGACGACGAGTCGCGGTTGCGCCGCTACTACGACCAGGCGGCACTGGATGGCGTCACCGGTCGCCCGTTCGGGGAGCTGCCCGACGACGCCGCCTAGTCAGTTTGCACATCCGACTATGCAGTGACGCTGTCGGTGGCTATACTGGTTAGCAAGCTCACCAGCGTGGCGCGAGCCATGTGGGGTGGGCTGGGCGCTCAGGGTATGACAACCTCTCCGACACCACCGCCCTGAGTGCCGCCAGACAGGGTCCCACACCAGCCCGGTTCTGGCATAATGCGCGATCCGGGTCTCACCCACCTGTTGAACGCGCGACCGGGCGGTCCCTCACGGGGCCGCCCGGTCTGTCAATCAGGCCTAGATTTCCAAGTCTTCGTAGCTGCGCGGATCGCTGCGCGGCTCGAGGTGCGCGTCCACCCGCATGCTCGGCAGCCGGGCCACGATGGAGTCGATGATGTCTTCGGTCACGTCATGGCCGTGTTTGACGGTCCAGTCGTCGGGGACCAGCACGTGGAAGGCGGCGAAGTGGCGGTTGCCGGCGACCCGGGTGCGCAGCGCGTGGAATGACACATCGTCGGACGTGTGCTGCTGCAGCACCTCGTTCAGCGTCGCGGTCTCGTCGTCCGGCAGCGCGTGGTCCATCAGCGAGTTCCCGGAATCGCGGATCAGCTTGAAGCCCGTCCACATGATGTTGGCGCCGGCCAGCAGTGCCACCACCGGATCGAGCCACGGCACGTGAGTGATCGCCACGAGTGCCACCCCGAGGAGCACCGCCGCCGAGGTGACGATGTCCGTGGAAAGATGCTTGGCGTCGGCCGTCAGGGTGGCCGAATCGTGCTTCTTGCCCTGTTTGTACAAGACGATGGCCACTGCGCCGTTGACGATGGATGCCGCCACGCTGACCAAGAGTCCGATGCCCAGGTTGTCGAGCGCCTTCGGGTGCAGCAGCCTCTCGACGGCCGTGTAGACGATGAAGACGGCCGCCACGAAGATCATCGTGCCTTCGACGATGGCGGAGAAGTACTCGGCCTTGGAGTGGCCGTAGGGATGGCTGTCGTCCGGTGGTTGGATCGACACGTGCAAAGCGGCCAGCGCGACGAACGCCGCCACCAGGTTGACGATCGTTTCGGCCGCATCCGACAGCAGGCCGACCGAGCCGGTCATCCAGGCGGCGATGGCTTTGGCCGTGAACGTCACAAAGCCGGCCGCGATCGACAGCCACGCGAAGCGCGACAGGTCGACGGGGGCCGCGTAGCGGTTTTTCAGTGACGCTGGCGACACGTCCGGCGTCGGGGGGGCGGTGGGCATGGCTCCAGTATGCCACTCGACCCGGGCGCGGCCGTGTGCCCTGCGTAAACTGGGTCCCATGGCTCGCCTCACCTGGTTCGACCGGCTGACCCAGCTGACGCGGCCGGGGCAGGCCGCGGGCACTCCGTCCGTGCCGGGGCTGGTGCTGTCCGGCGGCGGAGCACGGGCCAGCTTCCACATCGGGGCGCTGCGGTATCTGTACGACCAGGTGGGCATCGCGCCGACGCGCATCGTGGGGACGTCCGCCGGCAGCGTCGTGGCGGCGGTCCTGGCGCAGTCGGTCGATTCGGCGGAACAGTCCGCCCAGTTGCGAGACCTCGAGCGCACCTGGCTGTCGATGACCGGCCCCGCCGACATGTTCGCCGAACAGGCCTGGTTCACCAAGCTGCGCAGCCATTGGGACGATCTGTCCGGCCTGACCGGCCTGCTGGCACCCGGGGAAGGTACCGGGGCGGAGTCCGTGGTCGTCGCCGACGCCGACGAGGTCACCGCCGTCGTCCGGCGCGCGATGGCCGAGGATCCCTCCCAGGACATGGCCGTGACGCCGAACGACGTGTGGCAACTGGCCGGGTCGCTGCTGCGCGTCGGACGGGCCGGCGCCGGGTTGGCTGCGTCGGTGCGCGGCGCGGAAAAGGCGGCCTCCGCCTATCGGCCCGGACCGATCGTCGAGCGGCTGCTGTTCGAGTCGGACTTCGAATCGAGGCGCGTGGCGCAGTCCGGGGTGCTGTTGCGGCTGGCGTTCGTCGACCTGAATTCGGGCGAGCTGCGCTACATGCGCCAGGACGGCGTCATCGTCGACCGCGAGGATCGCCCGATCGACGGCACACGCTATGACCTGACGCTCGGCGTGTGGGCGTCCTGCGCCATTCCGGGGGTCTTCCGGCCCGTCAAGATGGGCGCCGAGGTCTATGTCGACGGCGGGGTGCGCGACAACGTGCCCGTCGAGATGGCCGTCACGCATCTGGGCGTCACCAAGCCCTACGTGATCGTGGCGTCGCCGCCGGGGCTGGCGGCCGACGATTTCGCCGCCAAGGACATGGTCTCGGTGCTGCTGCGCGTGGCGGGCATCACACTGGACGAGACGATCCGCAACGAGGTGGAGTGGGCCAGGCGGGCCGGTGCCTGCGTCATCGAACCGCGTGTCGACGTGCACGACGCCGGCACCGTCGAGCCGGCGCTGTTACGCATCAACCGTGACTACGGCTGGATGTGTGCCGCCGAAGAGATCCAGGACGCCCCGCCCTCGCTGCGCACACTGAACGATTCGATCATCAGCGCCCGCTGCGAGTGGGCGGCGATCGAGCATCCTTCGCACGGAGCGGCCGCGGTGTCTGTCGGGGGAGTGGCGCCCACCGCCCCCCGCGATCGCCTGGATCAGGTGCAGCGACGGCTGCGGGACTTCCTGGCCCGGTCCGACCCGAGCCTGATGCCGCCCGGGCACGAGAGCTGGGCCGACGCGCTGATGTGATGGCGGCGGTCATGGCGCGGGTGCCGCGGGCCTGACACAATGGTGCCCATGAGCGAGATCGAACTGGCCAACGGGGCGTTGTCCGCCACAGTCAACACGCTGGGGGCGACGCTGCAGCGCCTGCGCGTCAAGCGCGACGGAGCCTGGCGCGACCTGGCCCTATCCAGCATGGAAGACAACTACATGGGGCGCACCGTCGGCCGTTTCGCCAACCGGCTGGCGAAGGGCCGGTTCGGCATCGACGGGCACCACTACCAGGCCTCGGTCAACGAGCCGCCCAATACCCTGCACGGCGGCGTCCGCGGCTTCTCGTCGCACGAGTGGGATGTCGTCGCAGGCAGCGCTGACGCGGTGGCGCTGCGTCTCGTCTCGCCCGACGGCGACCAGGGTTTCCCCGGCCGGCTGGAGGCGGCGGCAGTGTTCACACTTGGCGTCAACGCCCTGACGCTGAGCTACGCCGCCACGTGCGACGCACCGACGATCGTCAACCTGACCCTCCACCCCTACTTCCACCTGGGGCTGGCGCCGAACGTCGACGACCTGCTCGTGACGATCGACGCCGAGACCTACGCGCCCATGCACGCCGACGGCATCCCGACGGGCGAGGTCGCGCCCGTGGCCGGCACCGGCCTCGACTTCACGTCACCCAGACGGGTCGCCGACGCCCGGCAGGCGATGCTGGCCCAGCATCTCGACCGCGGTGGGGCGCTGGACCATAACTTCTTCGTCGCGGGCGACGGCATGCGCCAAATGGTCCGTCTGACGGCGCCGGACGGGCTGGCGCTCTCGATCATCAGCGACGCGCCGGCCGTCCAGATCTACGACGCCGCCGGCTTCGACGGCCACCTCGCCGGCCCGGACGGCACGCCCTACGGGGCCCACGCCGGCCTGGCCGTCGAACCGCAAAGCCCCCCCGACGCGCCCAACCATCCGGGTTTCGGCGACACGGTTCTGCGCCCGGGGCAGACGTGGAGCCGCACGCTGTCCTTCGTGATCGCCTGACCGGTCCACCCCGGGGCGGCGTTTGGCGTGGCGCACGCCGCGACCGTGCCTGCCCGCCTCATCCCTGCAGGGACTGCACCACCTTGCGGAAGATCGGGGCGGCGGTCGTGCCGCCGAACTGGTCGTCGTTGGTGGGGGAGTTCTCGACGAACACGCAGATGGCCACGTGCAACTCGGCGGCGTAGCCGATGAACCAGGCGTAGGGGGCACGCTGGTTGTCCGATTGGGCGGTGCCGGTCTTGCCGCCGATCGTCAGGCCGGGCACCTGGGCGCGCGTCCCGGTGCCCTGTGCCACGACGGCCCGCATCATCTGCTGCAGTTCCTGGGCGGTGTTCGCCGAGACGGCCTGGCCCTGCGACACCGGTGTGTGCCGGCTGATGGGGGACAGATCGGCCCCGCGCACCTCCGAGACGAAGTAGGGCTGCATGACCAGCCCGTTGTTGGCGATGGCCGCGGCCACGACCGCCATCTGCAGCGGGCTGGCGGTCACGTCGTACTGGCCGATCGCGCTCATGGCCGTCTGCGAGTCGTTGAGCCCGGTGGGGAAGGACGATGTCACCGAGTTCACGTCGCCCCCGAAGCTCGAACCGAAGCCGAACTTGTCGGCCTGAGCCGCGATCGCGTCCTGGCCGATTGACAGGCCGACGTTCGCGAAGGCCGTGTTGCAGCTGACCTGCAGTGCCGTCTGCAGGCTGATCTGGTCGCCGCCGCACTTTTCGACGTTGCCCAGTTGGGTGTTGGTGCCCGGCAGCGTCAGCTTGTCGGGAGAAGCGACCATGGTGTCGGGCGTCCAGCCGGCCTCGAGGGCCGCCGCCGCGGTGACCAGCTTGAACGTCGAGCCCGGCGGGTAGATCTCGCGTCCCGCGCGGTCGGACATCGGCGCCGCCGGATCGGCGTTCAGGCTGGCCCACGCCTCTTGCGTGGCCTTCAGATCACCGGAGGACAGCTGGGCTGGGTCATAGCTGGGCGCGGAGACGTAGGCCAGTATCGCGCCAGTCGAATAGTCCATGGCGACGACGGCGCCTTGCAGTCCCTTCAGGGCGTTCCACGCCGCCTGCTGCGCCTTGGGGTTGATCGTCGTCTGCACCGAACCAACGGCCGGCGGCTGGTTCGTCAGCGAGTTGATGAGTTGCGAGATGGCCTGGGAGTTTGAGGTGCCCGTCAGGGCGGCGTTGTAGGCCTGGTCCAGCTTGCTGCGCCCGTAGATGAACGAGTAGAAGCCGGTGACCGGGGCGTACAGCGGCCCGTCGGCGTACGTGCGTAGGTAGGCGAAGTCGCCGGTGGCCGCAGCGGTCGAGGCGATGGGTGTGTTTCCCGCCAGGATGGCGCCGCGCGGCTCGCCGAACTGGGCCTGCTGCACCCGGCGGTTCTGGGGGTCGTTGTTCAGCGACTGATAGCGGAACAGGTAGGCGGCCGTGGCGTTGACCAGCAGCGCCATGATCAGCAGTCCGGCGACGATCGTGACACGACGGATGGCCCGGTTCATGGAGCCTCACCCACCGCCGGCGCCAGGCGCGTCGTCGCCTCGAGGTCGTCCGGTTGGTCGGATCCCGGCGGCTCGGTGCTCGACGGCGCCTGGCCGACGCGCGGGCCGATGCCACCCTCCAGGGCGCCGATGTCGATCACGGTCGTCGCCTCGGCGTCGAGGTCGACGAAGGGCTCGAACGCGACGACCGGACGCCGGGCCTGGTGGCTGGCCGCCATCAGCAGGGCGACGATCACCCAGTTGGCCAACAGCGACGAGCTGCCCCTCGACACGAACGGCGTCGTCAGCCCAGTCAGTGGCAACAGCCGGGTGACGCCCCCGATGATGACCGTGACCTGCAGCACGATCACGAAGCTGAAGCCCGCCGTCAGCAGCTTCCCGAAGGAGCCGCGGGTGACAAGGGCGGTCTTGAGCCCCCGTGCCACGACCAGGGCATACAGCACGATCACGGCGGCCAGGCCGACCAGCCCCAGTTCCTCGCCGATCGCGGCCGAGACGAAATCGGTGCTGACGAGGGGCACCCGGGCGGGCAGTCCCAGGCCCCAGCCGCGGCCGAACAGGCCGCCCCAGGCGATGCCGAACTGGCCCTCGATGATCTGCCCGTTCTGCGCGAAGTTGTCGAACGGGTGCAGCCATGAGTCCAGGCGCACCTGCACGTGGCCCGAATAGCGGAACACGACGGCGGCGGCCGCCGCGAACGCCGCCAGTCCGGCCACCACCCAGCCAACCTGACCGGTGGCGGTGTACAGCATCATCACGAAGATGCCGAAGAACAGCAACGCCGTGCCGAGATCGTTCTGGAAAACCAGGACGATCACTCCGGCCGTCCACATGATGAAGATCGGCACGACGTCGCGCAGGCGCGGCAGCGCCAGCGGGCCGAGCCGCTTGCCGGCCGACGCCAAGACCTCGCTGCGGTCGGCCAGGTAGCTGGCGAAGGCCAGCGTCAGAACTATCTTGGCCACCTCCGCCGGCTGGAATGAGTAGCCGAAGATGTGTATCCAGATGCGCGACCCGTTGACTTCCGAACCGATGCCGGGCGCCAGCGGCAGGAGCAGCAGCACCATGCCAACGATGAACAGCAGGTAGGGGAACCGCTGAAGCACGCGATAGTCCTTCAGGACCAACAGCACCACGCCGAACGCCGCGACGCCGATCGCCAGGCCGGACAGTTGCGTCGTCGCAACGGTGGTGCCGCTGGCCAGGTCGAGGCGGTGCTGCATGGCCAGCCCCAGGCCGCTGAGCGCCACGACGCAGGGCAGGATCACAGGATCGGCGAACCTGGCCCGCCAGCGCACCACCAAGTGCGCCACCAGAACGAGCGCGCCACCCAGCGCCGGGCCGATCCACCAGCGGGACGGCATGTGCCCGTCACGGTTAAGGTGCGTCGCCACGAAGGCGCCCACGCCAATGGCCCAAGCGACGACCAGCAGGGACAGCTCCACGCCCCGCCGCGTCGGTTGGTCCGGGGCCGGGCGGTCCGTTGCGGCCACGCCTGCCGGCGTCGTCACGGGCAGTCCTGACTCGCTGGCGACTGAGCGGGGTCGGCCCGGGCGGCGATGCACGCGTCGGCCTCGGCGCGCAGCGTGGCCAGCGACTGCCGCGCGGCCGCCAGGGAGTCGGGCCGGATGCTCCACGTCCGCACCTGGTCGGCGTAGTAGACGGGCAGGTCGCCCAGGTTGATCGAGCTGGTCTCCTCGACGGTGCTCAGGTACCAGGGGCCGACCTTGTACGGCACCCCGGAAAAGATCGCGGCCCGCTCGTCGACGACGCCGAGGAAGTACTGCGTGCCCAGCCAGGCCCTCGCACCGATGACGGCGCCCGCCAGGACCGCTGCGGCCACCAGGGCCACCGCCAGCCGGGTCCACGGGCGCCGGCGCCGCAGTGGCGCGGTGCGAGGCGCGACGTCTTCACCGCGGCCGGCTGCCGCGGGGTCGACGCCCCAGAGCTTCAGGTCCGAGGCGATTCCCGTTGCCTCGTCGGCCGGCGAGGTCTCGCCCTGGGGTGGTTTCAGGGCGGCGGCTGCCCCCCACATCTGAGGGTCGATCGTGTCGAGGGCGCCGTCGTGCGCCACGATCTGGGTGATCACCAAGGTGACGTTGTCCGGGGCGCCCGCCCGGGAGGCGGCCTCCAGCAGACAATCCACGGCCACTTCGAGGTTGGTCTCCCCCAGCGCCGCCCGGAGCGCGTCGTGTTCCACGAACGAACTCAGGCCGTCGCTGCAGAACAGGTAGCGGTCGCCCAGCCGGGGCTCCTCGCTGAAATGGTCCGGCCGACCCAGCGATGTGCCGTTGACGATGCGCAGGACGAGCGACCGCCTGGGGTGGACCCGCGCCTCGTCGGACGTCAAGTGGCCTTGATCGATGAGCTGCTGGACGAACGAATGGTCGTGGGTCAGTTGTGTCAGGTCACCGTCCCGCAGGCGGTACGCGCGCGAGTCGCCGACGTGCACGAAATCGAGCAGATGACCGTCGAAAGCGGCCCCGCAGACCGTCGTGCCCATGCCGCTCAGGCCGGGGTCGGCGTGCACGAGTTCGGCGATGTCGTCCCCGGCGTCCGCGACCGCGGCCAGGAACGACTCGGCCGAGGGATCGCCGGCGGCCAGCCACAGGCGCCGGGCCAGGACCATGGACGCCAGGTCACCGGCCGCCTCGCCGCCCATGCCGTCGGCCACGGCCACCAGGCGGGCCGAGGACAGCGCCGAGTCCTGGTTGGTGTGACGCAGCAGCCCGACCCACGACGCGGCGGCGACCTGCCACGACAACAGGGGACCCGCCGGCGGCTCGCCGGGCAGGGCGCGCGTCTCGTCGGCTGCCACCGTGCGGTCGTCGCTCATGGTTCGTCCACCCGCAAGCTGGTCCGGCCGATCTTGACGACGTCGCCGTTGCCGACTCTGGTCGGGCGGCCGATGCGCAGTCCGTTGACGATGGTGCCGTTGGTGCTGCCCTGGTCGGCGACGATCCACGACTCAGCGTCTCGGTAGAAGCGGGCGTGGTGGCTCGACGCGTAGTCGTCGGCGACGTCCAGCGTCGCGTCGTCGCCCCGGCCCACGACGACCTCACCGCGCAGCGGCACCGAATCGCCGCGTCCCGGGCCGTCCAGCACGACGAGTTGCGCCTGCGCCGGCTGACGGCCGCGCCGCTTGGGGTTGGGACCGCCGCCCGGCTCGGTTGCTGGCGGGCCGGGGGCCGCCGCCGACTTGGCGGGGGCCGGCATCAGATCGGTGCGCACGACGCGGGCGACGAGCGCAATGAACAGCCAAAGCAACGCCAAGAAGGCGATCTTGAGCCCCCCGACCAGCAGGCCGGACACGTCATTCACCCACGGGCGAGTGCACCAGCATGCGGGTGCTGCCTATCTCGATGCGCGATCCCTCGCCCAGCGACGCCGAGCGCGTCTTGACGCCGTTGACGATCAACCCGTTGGTCGACCCCAGGTCCACGATGCCGACCTTCACCTGCCCGTCACCGACGTCTTCGACCGTCACCTGGGCGTGCACGCGGGAGACGCCCGGATCGTTGATGCGCAGGTCGGCCTCGGTGCCCCGGCCGATCGTGAATCCCGGCGGCGTCAGCGGGTGCCGCACCCCGTTAACTTCGAGCACCAGCTGGTGCTCGTCGGACGCGGAGGCCGCGCCATCGGCGTCGCTCGCGACACCCGCGCGGGTCGAACTCGTGACGGTGAAGCGCCCGGTCGTCAGCTTCTCGTCGAGCAGGTAGGCGATCGTGATCGGCCCGTTGAAGACGTATCGCCGGCTGGCGGCGTGCTCCCGCAGCCCGGGAATGATCTCGGCATTCAGCGTGCGCGAGTAGGGGGCGAGGCGGTCATAGTCGTGGCGGGCCAGGCCCACCCCGAAGTCGTTCGGCACGAGCTTGCGATCGTGGCTCAGCACCTTGGCCGCCGAGTCGAGCTCCTTCTGCAGTGCCGATGCGATCTCGACCGGTTCGACGTCGCCCTTGAACACGCGGGCAGACGCACCGTGCACGGCCGACTCGATGGCGCTCTCAACCCTGTCGAATAGACCCATGCCGCCGCCTCCTCAGTCGCCGATCCTGCCAGTCTACCGGCGGTCGCACGCTGCGGCGGGAGGCTGCGCCCGTGTTGGAGTCCGCTATTGTGGTGCCAGCTGAAAGGACACAATGGCCAACGCGATCACGATCGTCCGCATGGTGCTGCTGTTCGTCGTGCTCTGGTTCATGTACGGCAAGAACCCGTCGGTCGTCCAGTGGACGGGCCCGGCCCTGATCGCGGTGATCCTGCTGGACGCCCTGGACGGCTGGGTGGCGCGCCGCCGCCACGAGACCAGCCAGTTCGGCTCCATTTTCGACATCGTCGGAGACCGTGTCGTGGAGGTCGCCTGCTGGATCGTCTTCTCCGACCTGGGCTTGATCCCGGTCTGGGTGCCGCTGCTCGTGGTGGTCCGCGCCTTCGTGGTCGACGGGTTGCGCTCGAGCTCGTATTCGGACGGCATGACGCCATTCGGCGAGCACAACATGATGCGGTCGAAGCTGTCGGCGTGGCTGACCGCGGGGCGCCCGATGCGCGCGCTGTTCGGCTTCGCCAAGGCCGCCGCGTTCCTGTTCCTGGCCATCGAGGCGGCCTACGTGCTGCCCGGCGGGCCGGACGCCGTCATCGCCCGGGTCTACGGGTGGGCGCCCGTCTACTGGATCGGCTGGGTGCTGGTGTGGTTGGCCGTCGCCCTCACCGTCATCCGGGCCCTGCCGGTCGTCGTCGACGCCGTCGCCTACCTCCGCGAGAAGGACAAGACCGCCCAGGCCAAGTCTTAGGTTCGACCACCGTTACCGAATCTTGACTTTTCTCGACGTCATGCGCGTACTACCTTGTCAACACCATATTCGGTGAGACAGGTGACGGCCGTCTCACATGGTAGAGCCCCGTCTCATACCCCGGGACGTTTGCCTAGCGAGGCCCCGGCATAGCAGACTTTATGAATTGCCCGCTTTCTCGCTTTGAGTCTGCGGCCAGCTTCATCGGCGCCGAACGGGCGCCGTCCTATCAGGAGGTTTAATGAGAACCACCAAGAGCGCCGTCATCGGCGCGGTGTGCGCAGCGCTCGCCTTGTCGTTCGCGGCGTGCTCGAGCCCCAGCAACAACAACACCACCACGACTTCGTCGACGGCCACGTCGACGACAAGCACCACCGCGTCGTCGTCCAGCTCTTCGGCCGGCGGCGACCAGGGCTACATGGGCGGCTCGATCGTCACACACGGCTGCACACCGCAGAACCCGTTGATCGGTGGCATGACGCAGGAAGTCTGCGGTGGCTACATCCTCGACACCGTGTCTGCCCAGCTCGTGCGCTACGACTCGGTGACCGCCGACCCGATCATGGACGTTGCCGAATCCATCACGCCCAACTCCGACTCCACGGTCTTCACCGTCAAGCTGAACAAGGGCTACATGTATTCGGACGGGACCGAGGTCAAGGCCCAGGACTTCGTCAACGCCTGGAACTACGAGGCCTACATGCCGAACGGCTTCGCGCAGGCACCGTTCCTGGCCCCGGTCAAGGGCTTCGACGATCTGCAGTGCGGCACCGTCAACGACGCCGCCGGGCGCCCGCAGGCGGCTTGCGACACGCAGCCGCCGAAGGCCACCAAGATGTCCGGTCTGGCCGTGCAGGACGACTACACGTTCACGATCACCACTTCGGCTCCGACGTCGAACCTGGTCGTGCGCCTCGGCTACCCGGCCTACCAGCCGCTGCCCGCGTCGTTCTTCGTCGCCGGCTCCGACCCGCTGAAGGCCGCCGACATCGACACCTACGGCAAGATGCCCGTGACGGCCGGCCCGTACTACGTGACCGGCAACACCGCCACCGACATCACGCTCGAGAAGAACCCGCATTACTCGGGCAAGGTGCCGGGCCACGTCGACAAGATCGACTACCGCATCTACAACGATCTGGCCGCGGCCTACGCCGACCTCGTCGCTAACAACCTCGACTACATCGACTCGATCCCGACCGACCAGATGGTGGGCGACCAGTGGATCAACACGTTGGGCAAGGATCGCACCTCGCAGGTGGCCGGCCCGACGATCCAGGCGCTCGACTTCAGCCCGGCCGACCCGCAGTTGAAGGACGTCAAGCTGCGCCAGGCCATCTCGATGGCGATCGACCGCCCGACGGTCACGAAGAACATCTTCAACGGCGCGCGCGTGCCGATGACCGGTTGGGTGCCGCCTTTCATCAACGGTTACAAGGAAGGCCAGTGCGGCGACGCCTGCACCTACAACCCCGACGCCGCCAAGGCTCTGTACGCCCAGACGGCCGGCTACAAGGGCACGATGCAGCTGTCCGTGAACGGCGACGGCGGCCACAAGGACTGGGCCGACGCCGTCTGCATCTCGATCAAGAACGTTCTGGGCATCGACTGCCAGACCAACGTGACGCCCGACTTCAAGACCCTGCTCGACCAGGCTGAAAAGGGCCAGCTCAACGGCATGTTCCGCGCCGGCTGGGCGATGGACTACCCGTCGATCGAGGACTACCTGACACCGATCTACAAGACCGGCGCCGATTCGAACTACACGAACTACTCGAACAAGGCGTTCGATCAGAAGCTCGTTGACGCCGCGGCGGCCCCGACCGTCGACCAGGCCAACGCGCTGTACCAGGAGGCGGAGAAGATGCTGGCCACCGACCTGCCGTCGATTCCGATGTGGTACTACAACCTGTCGACCGCGTGGTCGAACCGCGTCACCAACGTCGTCACGACGCCGTTCGGTTACGCCGATCTGTCCGCTATCCAGGTTCTGCCTGGCAAGTGACGCCAAAGGACGGCGGCCCGCTGCGGCGGGCCGCCGTCTTCTTGCATGACTGGGGTCGACGGGTTGGCGCCTGCTGTAGGCTGAGTCGTCGCTAGGTCCGGCAAGCCGGACGCCGAGAAGGACTGTGATGGGCAAGTACGTCGTGCGGCGCCTGCTGCAGATGATCCCCGTGATCATCGGGGCGACGTTCATCTTGTTCGTGCTCGTTTACGCCCTGCCCGGCGAACCGTGGCAGAGCAGCTGCGGCGACAAGGCCTGCTCGCCGGCGTTCATCGCGAAGTTCATCGCCGACCACGATCTCGACAAGCCCCTGGTGATCCGGTATCTGCTGTACCTGGGCAAGCTCTTGCACGGCAACCTGGGATCGACGATGCACAACACCACGGTCCTGGGTGATCTGGCGACGCGCTACCCCGTGACACTCAAGCTGGCCCTGATCGCCGTCGCCTTCGAGATCGTGATCGGCATACTGGCCGGCGTCGTCGCCGGCATCAACAAGGGCCGCTTCATCGACTCGCTCGTGACGGTCGCCTCGCTGGTGATCATCTCGATCCCGATCTTCGTGATCGGCGGCCTGGCCCAGTGGACGGTCCTCGGACTGAAGCTCAACAACGTCATCCCGGTGACGGCTTCGCAGGGCACCTGGAAGCAGCTGATATTACCTGGCCTTGTGCTCGGGTCGTTGTCCGTGGCGTACGCGGCCCGGCTGACCCGCACCAATCTGGTCGAGAACCTGCGCGCCGACTATGTGCGCACGGCCAAGGCGAAGGGCTTGCGGCCTGGCCGGACGATCGCCCTGCACACCCTGCGCAACTCGCTGATTCCTGTCGTGACGTACATCGGCTTCGACTTCGGCTCGCTGATGGGCGGCGCCATCGTCACCGAGCGCCTGTTCAACGTGCCCGGGGTTGGGTTCTATGTCTACACGGGCATCCTCAAGAGCGACGCCAACGCCGTCGTCGGCACCGTGACGGTGCTGGTGCTCGTCTATCTGCTGGCCAACCTGCTGGTCGACCTGCTGTACGGCGTGCTGGACCCGAGGATCAGCCATGAGTGACCGCGACATGGTTCCGCAGCTGCGCGGGGACCGCCAGGTGGCGGCCGGCTTCGCCGAGACCGAGGCGCCCGTGCCGGTCGCGGCCGACGCGCCGGACGTCGTGCCCGGCTTCGTCACCGACAACGTCAAGCCGCACTCGCTGTGGACTGACGCCTGGCTCGAAATGCGCCGCCGCCCGATGTTCTGGGTGGCCCTCGCCCTGGTCGTGCTGTTCATCGTGATGGCCATCGCGCCCGGTCTTTTCGCGCACCAGAACCCCAACGCGCAGCACGCCTGCGATCCTCAGGCCGTTCGTCAGTTGCCCAGCCGGGCCCACTGGTTCGGCACCGACATCCTGGGCTGCGACGTCTACTCGATGACGGTGTACGGGGCGCGGGCGTCGATCCTGGTCGGGTTCATCGCCACGATCGGCGTGACGCTGCTGGGCTCGTTCGTCGGCCTGGTCGCCGGCTATTTCGGCGGTTGGCTGGACGCCGTGCTGTCGCGCGTGGGCGAGATCTTCATCGCCATCCCATTGCTGCTGGGCAGCATGGTCATTCTGTACACGTTCAGATCGCAGCCAGGCACGCCCCTGCTGCCCATGATCAGCAAGGTCGTGCTGGGCATCGTCGTGTTCGGCTGGCCGTCGATCGCGCGCCTGATGCGCGGGTCGGTGCTGCAGGTCAAGCCCAACGAGTATGTGATGGCGGCCAAGGCCCTGGGGGCCTCCAGCAGCCGGATCATCAGGTCGCACATCCTGCCGAATGCGGTGGCTCCGGTGATCGCGGTCGCCACCATCAACCTGGGCAGCTACATCGCGCTGGAGGCCACGCTGAGCTTCCTGGGCATCGGGTTGCAGTCGCCGGCCATCTCGTGGGGCCAATCCATCTCGAAGGCGTCCGGCATGGGCTACATCACTGCCGCCCCCCACATGCTGCTGTTCCCGTCCCTGTTCTTGTCCCTGACCGTCCTGGCATTCATCATGCTCGGCGAAGTCGCCCGCGACGCCCTCGATCCGAAGCAGAGGTGAGCGATGCCGACCGATAGCCCGTCTCCTGCCACTTACGAACACCTGCTCGACGTCCAGGATCTGTTCGTCGAGTTCCGGATGCGCGAAGGCGTGGCCAAGGCAATCAACGGCGTCAGCTTCCATCTGGACGAGCACGAGACGCTGGCGATCCTGGGGGAGTCCGGCTCCGGCAAGTCGGTCACCGCGCAGGCCGTCATGGGCATCATCGATTCGCCGCCGGGATACGTCACGGGCGGCAAGATCTACTTCCGCGGCCAGGACCTGCAATCGATGCCCGAGAAGGAGCGCCGCCAGGTGCGGGGCGCCCAGATCGCGATGATCTTCCAGGACGCCCTGTCGGCGTTGAACCCCGTCTTCCAGGTCGGCTGGCAGATCGCCGAGATGTTCCGCGTGCACAAGGGCATGAACAAGACGGACGCGCAGGCCCAGGCGGTGCGGCTCATGGAGCGCGTGCACATCCCGGCAGCGGCCCAGCGGGCCAACCAGTACCCGCACCAGTTCTCGGGTGGCATGCGCCAGCGCATCATGATCGCGATGGCGATCTCGCTCGACCCGGCCGTGCTGATCGCGGACGAGCCGACCACGGCCCTCGACGTCACGGTGCAGGCCCAGATCATGGACCTGTTGGCCGAGCTGCAGCACGAGTCCGGCATGGGGCTGATACTGATCACGCACGACCTGGGCGTCGTCGCCAACCAGGCCGACCGGTGCGCCGTGATGTACGCCGGGCGGCTCGTGGAAACGGCCGCATCGGTGCCGCTGTACGCCAATCCGCGCCATCCGTACACCCAGGGCCTGCTCGAATCGCTGCCCCGGCTGGACTCGAAGCTGGGCGAGACGCTGCCCGCCATCGGCGGGTTGCCGCCGAACCTGCTGGCCATGCCCGCCGGTTGCCCGTTCAACCCGCGCTGCAAGTTCGCCACCGACCAGTGCCGCCAGGGTGATCCGCCGGCGCTGACCGATCTCGGCGGCGACCGGGCCGCCGCCTGCTGGCGCGTCGACGACACCGAGGTCGAGGCGGCCGCCGACCGGGTGTCCCGCGTGACCAGGACGGGAGGCGAGCCGGCATGACCACCGAAGCCACTATCGAACCGCGCCAGAAGACCGTCACCACGACGGGCGACGTGATCCTCGAGGCTCAAGACCTGGTCAAGTACTTCCCGATCCGTCAGGGTGTCATCCAGCACACGGTCGGGCACGTGCGCGCCGTCGACGGCGTCAGCTTCCAGTTGCACGCGGGCGAGACGCTCGGCGTGGTCGGCGAGTCCGGCTGCGGCAAGTCGACCCTGGGCCGCCTGCTGGTGCGGCTCGAGGAGCCGACGTCCGGTCACGTGATGTTCGACGGCGTCGACATGTACAAGCAGACGGGCGCCGCCATGCGCCGGCTGCGACGCGACATCCAGATCGTCTTCCAGGACCCCTACACGTCGTTGAACCCGCGCAAGACCGTCGGCGACATCGTGGGCGAGCCATTCGAGATTCACCCCGAGGCCGCACCGAAGGGCGACCGGCGCCGGCGCGTCCAGGAGCTGCTCGACCTCGTCGGGCTCAGCCCCGAGCACATCAACCGCTACCCCCATCAGTTCAGCGGCGGCCAGCGCCAGCGCATCGGCGTGGCGCGCGGCATCGCCCTGAACCCGAAGGTGCTGGTGTGCGACGAGCCGGTCTCGGCGTTGGACGTATCGGTGCAGGCCCAGGTGGTCAACCTGCTCGAGCATCTGCAGCACGAGCTTGGCCTGGCCTACATCTTCATCGCGCACGACTTGGCCGTCGTGCGCCACATCAGCGACCGCGTCGCGGTCATGTACCTGGGCAAGATCGTCGAGCTGGGCGACGAGGCGCAGATCTACGACCACCCGACGCACCCCTACACGCAGGCGTTGCTGTCGGCCGTCCCGGTGCCCGACCCGACGCTGCGCGGCAAGCGCGAGCAGATAATGCTGACCGGCGACGTGCCCAGCCCCGCCAACCCGCCCAGCGGCTGCCGCTTCCACACCCGGTGCTGGAAAGCCCCGACGTGCCCGGGCGCGCCGGCGGACGGCGCGCCGGAACCCTGCCGCGCGGAAGAGCCGCAGCTGTCGATGCGGCCCGACGGTGTCGGCCAGCACGAGGCCGCCTGCCACTTCGCTGCGCCGCTGCCTGCCTGACGAGTGCGCTCTCGGCGTGTCACAGGCCCTGCTATGGTGGTCGAGTCATGTCCCGGCAGAAGGAGCGCCCCAGTGACCGGACCTCGTGATCATCGTGCGACGCATGTCGGATATGTCACGCGTGTGGCGCTGACTGCGGGTATCCGGAACTTCAGTGACGGACATGCCCAGGCCTGTGTCGAAAGCTCTGGTGGAATCTCCGATGTCGGCTGAGACGATGTGGAGGGGCCGTGCCTGATCGTGTGCTGCCAGCCGATGGGGGTGCAAGACGCGGGCGCCGTGGGTGGCGCGCCGCGCCGGCCGTCGCTGCTGTATCCGTGATGGCAATGATCGCCGGCTGCACCGGTCCGAACGGCACCGGACCAACGGGCGCGCCGGTGTCGAGCACGCCCGCCGGCCATCTGACCAGTGATTTGTACATCTCCGACGACAGCGGGTACGTGCTCAAGGTCTCCCCGGCCGGCGTACTTTCGGTTGTGGCGGGGAACGGCAAGAGATTTCAGAGGCCGACACCGGGAGCGGCCGCGTCGAGCCCGATCATGCCGTACGGCCTTGCTGTCGACCCTGCCGGCAACCTGTATGTCGCCGACAACCTTCTCGATGTGGTAAAGATCAGCGCGAACGGCGACCTGTCCATGGTGGCCGGAGGCGACCCGACCCCCGGACCTGATAGTCCGCAGCCATACATCGGTCCAGTGCCCGGCCCGGCTATGCGCAGTCCTATGCACCCCATTGACGTGGCGCTCGACACTGCTGGCAACGTTCATATCGCCGACGACACAGGGTATGTGCTCAAAGTGACGCCGGATGGAATGATGTCCATCGCTGCCGGCCTCGGGAAGGCCACTCTGCCCCCGGAACCCGGTCCGGCGACAACCAGTCCGATGTCACCCGCAGGCATCGATCTGGATCGGAGCGGCAACGTTTATTTGGCGGACAACAAGGGCTACGTGCTGAAGATCACCCCGGGCGGCGTCTTGTCGATCATCGCGAGCGTTGGCTCGTGCGGAGGCTCCACACCCGGGATGCGCCGCGCGTGTCTGGCGTCGGCCCCGATCGGCATCGCGGTCGATGACGCCGGCAATGTCTACGTGGCGGAAGGGCCCTACATCGACAAGATCGCCCCGGATGGCACGATCTCGACGGTTGCGGGCAACGGCAAGCTCGGGCAGGCGGTGCCGGGGCCGGCTGTCGACAGCCCGTTGATGCCGCTCGCTGTGGCCGTCGACAAGGCGGGCGACGTCTGTGTCATCACCCACTCGGCCGTCTACCTGGTCACCCCGGACGGCATGCTGTCTCTGGTGGCTGGGCAGCCGGATCGGCAAGACACGGTGCCGCAGCAGCCAACGCCCGGGCCGGCTACCGATAGCCCGGTGACGCCGGTCGGTGTGGCGCTCGGGCCCTAGGGCGTCGGCTTGGTAGTACGGCGGGGAGACGGCGTTCGGCGGACCCGGTAAGCTCTTGACGGTTCGCGCAGCAGAGCAGGAGACCCAATGACCGAACGCATCGCCCACCCCGCCCTCCGCGCACTGGTGGCCGACGCCGCCGACGCCGCCGCCCTGATCGGCGATGGCGACAAGATCGGCATCTCCGGGTTCACTGGCTCGGGCTATCCGAAGGCCGTGCCCGGGGCGCTGGCCGAGCGCATCGCGGCCGCCCACGAGCGCGGCGAGCGCTTCCAGGTGTCGCTGTTCTCGGGCGCGTCGACGGCGCCGGACTGCGACGGCGTCCTGGCCGATTGCGACGGCGTGGCCTTCCGCGCGCCCTACCAGTCCGACCCGCAACTGCGGGCGAAGATCAACGACGGTTCGGCCATGTACGCCGACATTCACCTGTCCAGTCTCGACGACCAGATCGTTCGCGGCTTCTTCGGTGAACTCGACTGGGCGATCGTCGAGGTCTCCGGCGTCAGCGCGGACGGTGGCCTGATCCCGTCCACATCGGTCGGCAACAACCGCACCTTTCTCGACCACGCCAAGCGCGTCATCATCGAGGTCAACGAGTGGCAAAGCGTCGACCTGCGGGGCCTGCACGACATCTACTACGGCATCGACGCGCAACCGCCCAACCGGGCTCCGATACCGCTGCTGCACGCCGGCGACATCATCGGACAGCCGACCCTGAACGTGGACCCGGCCAAGGTGGCGGCCGTCGTCATGACGGATCAGCACGACCGCAACGCCCCGTTCAAGGCCCCGGACGCCGACTCGGTCGCCATCGCCGCCCACTTGCTCGACTTCTTCGACAACGAAGTCAAGCAGGGGCGTCTGCCAGCCAACCTCCTGCCGCTGCAGTCTGGCGTCGGCAACATCGCCAACGCCGTCATGGTGGGGCTTCTGGACTCGAGGCTGACCGACCTCACGTCGTTCACCGAGGTGATCCAGGACGGCCTGCTCGACCTGATCGACGCGGGCAAGCTGAGCTTCGCGTCGGCGACGGCGTTCTCGCTGAGCCCCGATCACGCCCTGAGATTCAACGAGCACGCGGCCGACTACCGAGGCCGCATCGTGCTGCGTCCGCAGGACGTGTCCAACCACCCCGAGGTGATCCGCCGGCTCGGTGTGATCGCGATCAACGGCATGATCGAGGCCGACATCTACGGCAATGTCAACTCGTCCCAGATCTGCGGCACCCGCATGCAGAACGGCATCGGCGGGTCGGGTG
>Ga0209629_10000282_pt1 | contig 26505 bp, 30 predicted proteins | sample TergutCu122P5_FD_187286 | JGI IMG/M metagenome (GOLD analysis project Ga0209629, IMG submission 187286) | Cubitermes ugandensis P5 segment gut microbial communities from Kakamega Forest, Kenya - Cu122 P5 (SPAdes) (version 2) | ecosystem: Host-associated > Arthropoda: Insects > Digestive system...
CGCGCGGAGCGCATCCTCACAGTAGGCCGGGTTTTCGCCATTATCGATATAGGCGCGGGCGGACAGGGTCGTCCGCCCCTACAGCGGTGCTGGGCCAGTCCCGCCGTACGCTGGGCTCACAGCATTCGGTTCCATAGCGAAACAGTCAAGACCGCTGCGGCGCTGTTCTTATCCGGCCTCCAACCTCCAACCTCTAATTTGTAGGGCGGGGCTCTGCTCCCGCCGCCGTACAGCCAAATATAACGCGGCCAGAGAATGGTACACTTGCGGCGGCAGTCTTTTGTCCAGCTTCTAGCCTATAGCTTCTAGCCTCTAGTCCGATTGGGGTATGATCGATGAAGATTGTCAAGTTTGAGGGCAAAACCGAGCGGGAGGCGCTGGATAAAGCCCGCGCGGGGCTCGGGCGGGACGCCGTCATCCTCAGTACAAAAAAAGTCCCGCCGCGCGGCTTCTTCGCGTTTCTGCGCCACGGCACCTTTGAGCTCTCGGCCGTTTACGATGAGGCGGACCGCGACGAGGCCTCCGATAAAACGCCCGCCTTAGAAAACCGGCCCGCCGGGCCCGCGCCCAACATAGAGCTCAATGAATTCCAGCAGAAGATACGCGAGATTTTGGCCGCCCCGCCGGATACAGCCGCCGCCGCGCCCATAGGCCCCGCGCCGGACATAACGGCAGGCGGCATATCCGGCGCCGGTCAAAACGGCCGGCCGGCGGATCCGGTTCCGGAATACCTTAAAACACCGTCCGTTCAGGCCGCGTATCCAAATATCGGGCGCGCGGCGGCGGATAACGGCGCGGCGGTGCGCAGGCTCCAGGACAGGCTAGACGACACGCAGGAGCTGTTGAAAAAGGTCTTCGCCAGGCTTCAGGCCGTCCAGGGGAACGGCGCGCCCGGCGCCGGGCGGTATTCAAACGGCCTCCTGCAATTCTTCTATGAATCCCTGACCACGCGCGGCGTCGCCGGGGATATCGCGGAAGCCATGCTGTCAGAGGCCGTCCTGGTGGACGAGGGGGAGCTGGATATCGGGTTATTGGTAAAAATAGTGTACAATACCATCCTGAACGCGCTGGGGGACCCGGAGACCATACCGCCCAAAAAGGCGCAGCCGGAAAACGCCGGGGGCGGCGCGCGCCTAATCGCGTTTATCGGGCCGACGGGCGTCGGCAAGACGACGACCATCGCCAAGCTGGCGGCGCGCTTTATCTTTGACGAACACGTGAAGCTGGGCATGGTGACCGCCGATACTTACAGGATCGCGGCGGTTGAGCAGCTCAGGACCTACGCCGAGATTTTAAATATTGAGCTCAGGGCCGCCTACGACAGGCAGGATATGGAACGGCATATTTCCGAGCTCAAGCCACTCTGCGACCTGATCCTCATCGACACGGCGGGGCGCTCCCACAAAAACGCGCGGAATCTGGACGAGTTGGCGGAAATACTGGGCCCCGCGGCCGATTGCGAGAAATACCTGGTTTTGAGCGCCGCCACAAAAAATGAGGACCTATTGGATATCGTCGGGACTTACAGCTCGCGCTTTGACTTCAGGATCATCTTCACAAAACTGGATGAGACGCTTGAAATAGGCCCCATCCTCAATACCTGCTATATGACGGGGGCGAAACTGTCCTACGTCACCGACGGCCAGAATGTTCCCGGCGACATATCCGTGTTTGACCCGGAAAAGCTGGCGCGGACCCTGCTCGGATTGGCGTGAGCGCGGCGGGCCGGATCGCTTCGCGCGTCGGCGTCTGAGGGGCTTAAAGTCATTGAGCGCTCGCAGTGACGGCGCGCGCTCAATATTTATCCGTATTTGATTCCATTAACGCATGCCGGACTGGGAGGCGGGCCCTTGATCGATCAGGCGGAAAAGCTCCGCAACATGGCCAGGATATTCAATGACGGGCCCAAAAGCGCGCCGCGAAAGCGCGCGGGCCTCGCGGGGGGCGCCAGGGTCATCACGGTCTCCAGCGGCAAAGGCGGCGTCGGTAAGACGAACTTTGCCGTAAACCTGGCGGTACAACTGTCCAAAAGGGGCGTGCGCGCCGTCGTCATCGACGCGGACTTCGGGCTCGCAAATGTAGAGGTATTGCTGGGCGTCGCCCCCGGGCGCTCACTGTCAGATGTACTGACGGGCGGCCTGACCATGCGGCAGGTCCTCACGGACGGGCCCTGCGGCGTCAAATTCATCTCCGGCGGGTCCGGGCTCGGGCAGCTCTCCGATATCTCCGACAGACAGCTCGAATACATCATGGAGAACCTAAGCTTTTTGGATACGGTCGCCGATATAGTAATTGTAGACACAGGCGCGGGCATTTCCAAAAATGTCGTCAATTTTATCGAGGCTTCCGGCGAAGCCGTTCTGATAACGACGCCCGAACCCACCAGCATTGCGGACGCGTACTCCGTCTTGAGGACCGTGGCCAACCGCGCCGGCGCCCCGCCCAGCTTTAAGATCGTCGTGAACCGCGCGGAGAACAGGGCGGAGGGGGCGGAGGTCTATAACAAGCTGAACGCGGTCTCGCGGCGCTTCTTAAACCTGCCGCTTGAGAGCCTCGGCGTGATATTGGCGGATCAGAACGTGGTGCGGGCGATAAGGTCCCAGCAGCCGTTTTCCGTATGTTTCCCCAATACGCCCGCGGCGAAATGTCTTGAGCAGATCGTCTCAAGGCTGACGGAGGCCGGGCCTTCGGGGCGCGGTTCTTCAAAGCCGGATGAGGGCGTCCGGGGTTTTGTGAAGCGCCTTTCGTTGGTTTTTAAATGACCGGTTTTCAAATGACGGGTTTTCAAATGACACTATAGGGTGGCTTGCATATGCTCAAGGATTTGGTGAAAGCGGGCGTGCGCGCCGAGATCACGCCGGGCGCGGACGCGGACAAGGTATACATCAGCCGCGTGAAGGAAATACTCGACGAAAAGCAGATCGTCATGTACGCGCCCCTGCTGTATGGGCGCGTGGCAATACTGCCCATTGATAAGCCGTTTTCATTCCTGTTCTTCCCGGAAAGCGGTATGCTGAGCTTTGACGGCCTGGTAAAGGGCTATAAAAAAGAAGAGGGCATCGACCTCATGCTGGCGCTGCTGACGTCGGAAGGCCAGCGCACGCAGCGCCGCAACTTTTTCCGTTACCCCTGCGTGCTGCCCCTGAAATTCTCCGTCCTGGACGAGGACGCCCCACCCGGCGACGAATCGGTCATAAGGGATATGCGGGAGGGCGTCGTGAAGGATCTGGGGGGCGGGGGGATGCGCTTCGTCTCCAATGTGCAGATCCAGGAGGACGACAGGCTGAATTGCGTCATCATGCTGGAAAGCGGATTCTTTCTGGCTATAGTGAAAGTTATAAACGCCCGGCGCCTCTCCGACGCGCCGTATAGATATCAGTACCGCTGCTCCTTTGTGGGCCTGCTGAAAGAGGAGCAGGAGAAAATAGTCAAGTTTGTGCACAACGAGCAGCTCAAATTCATACGCAAAAGATAAAAATATTTGCGGGTGGTCATATGTCAGGAATCGAGTATTTGAACAGCATGTCCATATCCGCCCTGAGCGAGATCGCCAGCATCGGCTGCGGCAACGCCGTCAGCGCGCTGTCCCGGCTCTTGAACAGGCGCATAGACATGTCCGTCCCCCTCGTGAATATTTTGGACTTTAAGGATATCGCCAATTTTATCGGCGGAGGCGAGGCCGCGGTCGTCGGGGTCTTTGTGGGCATATCGGGCGATATCAACGGCATGATGATGTTCCTTTTAAAGCGGGATTCCGCCGAGACGCTGCTCCGTGAGCTTTTGGCACCGGATCAGACCTCAAGCCGGACTCTGTCCCCCGCCGGGCGGGACCCGCTCGATATGACGGAGCTGGAGCTTTCCGCGCTTACGGAGATAGGCAGCATCCTCTCCGGCTCTTATCTGAGCGCCCTCGCCGGATTGATAGGCAAGAAGATATCCAGGAGCGTGCCGTCCGCGGCCGTCGACATGGCAAACGCCATCCTCAGCGTGCCCGCTATCGAATTTGGCAAGGCGGCGGACAAAGTGCTCTTTATCGAGTCCGTATTCAGGACTGACGATATCGACGTCTCCGGTTATTTCATGCTGGTGCCGGACATGCCGTCGCTGGAATCCCTGCTTAAGTCCCTGGGGGTCGGCGCCTGAATATGGATGACATGATCCTTGTCGGCATGGCGGATCTGAACGTGACCAAGAGCCCCGGCGCGCTGACGACGCTGGGCCTGGGCTCCTGCATCGGCATCGCCCTGTACGACGGCGCCGTCAAGGTCGCCGGCCTGGCGCACATCATGCTGCCCAGCAGCGAACAGATCGTCAACAACTCCAATGTCGCCAAATTTGCCGATACCGCCGTCGTCAGGCTATTAAACGATATGTCCCGGCTCGGCGCGAACAAGGGCAATATCAAGGCCAAGCTGGCGGGCGGCGCGCAGATGTTCGCGTATAACTCCACAAATGAGCTCATGCGCATCGGCGCGCGCAACATAGAGGCGGCGCGCGCCGTTCTCGGCCAGTTGCGCGTGCCCATAATCGCGGAGGACGTCGGCAACACATACGGCAGGACGGTCGAACTGTATGCGGAGGACGGGCGTTTTCTGATAAAGACCATAAACCACGGCAATAAATATATCTAGGGTGACACATGTGTTTGAAAAATTTTTGTTTGAAAAGCTGCAGTATATCATCGCCATCGTCGCCGCGGTACTGATCACGGCTTTCTCGATCTATAGGCGCGTCGGGATCGTGCAGTTCGTGCCGCGCCTGATCATTGTGATAATATTTTTCTATCTTGTTGGAATAATAGCAAAGAAGCTGATAAGGACCATTGTCCCGGAGTCCGCCGATGACCGTACCGGCGGCGGCTCAGACGGCGGAGCGGATGACGGGAATAAAATTTAACGGGAGGCTGTTTTATGGCTGTATCAGATGAGGTCTGGGCGGAATACGCGAAGACGCGCAGCAACGCGCTTAAGGATGAGATAATAACGGAGTACGCGCCGCTGGTCAAGAACGTCGCCGGCAGGATAAGCATGCAGGTCGGCCAGTTCACGGATTATGACGATCTGGTCGGTCACGGCGTGTTCGGCCTGATCGACGCCGTCGATAAATACGACTCGCAGAAGGGCGTAAAGTTTGAGACATACGCCTCTTTCAGGATCAGGGGCGCCATAATTGACAGCATCCGCAAGGCGGACTGGATCCCGCGCTCTTTGAGGCAAAAAAAAAGCTCTTTGAGCAGGTGTATTCCCGCCTGGAAGACGAATTAGGCAGGGAGCCCAGCGACGCGGAACTGGCGAAGGAAATGGACCTGGACTTGGATTCCGTACGCGACATGCTTAAAAAGACCTCGATCGTGTCCCTTGTCTCACTGGACGATTTTTTGGAGCAGAACCATGAGCAGGACACCTCCTCCCGCTTTGGCGCGGAGCTGGAAACGCCGGAGACCGAATACGAGAAGCGGGAGCTAAGGGAGTCCCTCGCCGCGGCCATCGACAGGCTCTCGGAAAAGGAAAAGCAGGTCATCACGCTGTATTATTATGAGGAGCTGACCCTGAAAGAGATCAGCGCCATCATGGGCGTTTCGGAATCGCGCATATCGCAGATACATTCAAAGGCGGTCGTAAAACTGAGGGGCAAGCTCAAGAACGCCCAGGCGGTCGCTTTCTGACGTCTACCGGCTAAAGCCGGTAGACAAACTGCCGCCTGAAAGGCGGGAGCTGCGCGTCAAGCGCGCGAGCCCTCCACAGTACTCGCGCCGCGGCGATGTTGTTTATTTATAAAGCCGCATGATCAGCTATTCTTTATTTGCGTGCACTACGGATGTAATGCCAATTCCAATCATGAACCATTGCCATGAAGGGGAGTGAAGCGCCAGGAGGCGCTGAACGTTCTGACCTGACACGGGAATGCTTGATGCTGGAATTGGTATAACTGATTTATATAAAGAAATTACATGAACGATTAATTTTCGTGGCAGTTCCAAAACTCAAAGGTTCGCGGGCGGCGGAGGCCACCCCCGCGAATGGACTATTAAAGGCGGTGAGGGAGTCCGGTGATATTACAATATAATGAAAAACTGGCCATAGACGTCAGGGAAAACGACGGTGTATACGCCGTCGTCAAATGCCCCTCTCCCTCGGACAGGCTGGCGAGGCATGAGATCTACGGGGCCATCGAGCTGTACGGCATAACGGGGATCGACACCGCGGCCGTAAACGAGCTCCTAAACGCGCCGGGCCCGCGCGCGGAAAAAAGGATATCCGCCCAGGCGTCCGTATACCAGGCGCCCGAAACCGTAAGCGTCAAAACTGACGAGGAAGGCAGCGCAGCGTACCTGGTGTTCAAACAGGCCGTAAACGGCGGCGCCACGCTGTCGGAAGCGGACATACGCGCCGAGATCGCCGGGGCGGGCATAGTGTTCGGCCTGATGGACAAAGAGATTCGGGATGTGGCGAGAAACCGCCTGCCCAACATAAAATACCTGATCGCGGAAGGAAAAAAGCCGGTAAACGGAACGGACGGACATCTGGTCTATCATTTCGATACGGGCCGCAAGACCTTCGCACCGAAGGAACTGCCGGACGGGCGCGTGGACTTTAAGGAGATGAACCGTTTCGACACGGTATTCGAGGGGCAGACGCTGATAACGACAGTGGACGCCGCCCCCGGCCAGGACGGCATGAACGTCTTTGGCACCGTCATGGCGTACAGGCCCGGCAAACCCGCGAAACCGCTGCCGCGCGGAAAGAACACGCGCACGGACGCGGATGAGAAGACGCTTTATGCCGCCGTCGGCGGGCTGCTGATCGCGTCGGGCTCAAAGCTGGACGTCTCCCCGGTATTGGAGATCCCGGGGAACGTGGATACGGCGGTGGGCGACGTCAGCTTCAACGGCACGGTGATCATCCGGGGCGGCGTGCTCACCGGCTATACCGTCACCGCCACGGGCAATATCGAGGTATTTGGCATAGTCGAGGGCGCCAGGCTCCATTCCGACGCCGATATCATACTGCACGGCGGCGTCCACGGGCAGGACAAGGCCGTAATATGCGCGCGCGGCGACATCTTCGCCGGGCACGCGGCCAACTGCGTGTTTGAGACGAACCGCAACATGTTCGCCGACAGCCTGCTGCAATGCGATGTCAATTGCATGGGCAATCTGCGGCTCGCGGGCAAGCGCGGGCTCCTTGTGGGCGGCAAGGTCATGGTCGGCGGGGATGTGGAGCTGAAATCCGTGGGCTCCCCCATCGTCCCCTACACGGAGATACACATCGGCAACGACCCCAAAAAGGTCGAGGAGTTCCGGAAAATCATGGCGGAACTGAATTCTTACCGCAAGGAATACGACGAGATGTCAAAGACTGTGGACACCCTCACCGCCCTGGGGAATCAGGCCCCGCTCCCGGATGAGAAAAAGAGCGCGCTCCTGAGGGCGCTGCACGGAAAGATCGCACTGCGGCAGAATCTTGTGAGCCTGCAGGAGCAGATAGCCGCGATAACGCCGCTGTTGGAGCACCGCCGGGGCAGGCTGATCGTTAAGGACCTGATACGGGCCGGGGCAAAAGTCGTCATCGGCGACGCCTCTACATATATACGTGAGGACAGCCGGCACTGCAGGATACGCAATGTTGATTCAAAGATAGTCATCGAACCGCTGCTATAGCCGTTACGGCTCTTTGGCGGCAAAAGAGAGGAGGGGAGCGGCGTGTCAATACGTCCGGCGGATATGCAGGCAATGGTACAGCAGAGCGGGGATATCGCCCGCATGAACAATTCCAACGGCCGCGGCGGCAACATGTCCAGCGTGATGCAGCAGCAGTTTGCGGAGCAATTTCAAAAAGAGGTCAAAATAGAGGACCGGCAGATCGCCGGCATGAAAAAAGCCGAGGGCGGCCGGGTCGATAAGGATCGCGAAAAGGCCCCCGATAAACGGAAAAAACGGCGCGATAAAGCTGATAAAGGCGGCGGCGATACGGCCAAGGACGGCAAGAAGCCGGGAAAGCGCATGGAGGCGGGCGATATGAGCATTCTGGACATAAGGGTCTGATACTGTTTCTTTATATAAGGTAGTGTTACATCCGGCAAGATTTTATAGAACGCTGTAGGGGCAGACCTCGTGTCTGCCCGCAGACCGGGCGGAGACAAGCTCAGCCCCTACTACATTTTATCGCCGGATGAAATAGTAGACATAAATCAGCTATCCTCCATTGGCGCGCGCAGACCTGCGAACAAAAGGATTTCGCTGTGTCTGCGCGCATTCCGGATGTACGCTGATTTATGTCAATGATAAAAAAGAAACAGTATGAGGTAAACCAATATCATTCGACGGGTGGCCTGATATCGTGATGCTTGGCGTGTTTTCCGCATGTCTTGTAACCGGCGTTCTGATAATAATCGTTTCTCTGGCCGCAAATAGACGCAAAGGGCCGGGCGCGCAGGGCCGGGCTCCGGATGGGTGCCCGGCGAAGGTTTGCGGGGATGCCGCGGCTGAAATCGAGTCCATAATCGCTTCCGGGATCGAGGAGTTCAACAGGGCCTCGGCCTCGGCGCTCGCGGAGCTCGAGTGCAGGTATCAGGAGCTGCTTATTTTGCACCAGCGGGCAGACGCGGGCATAGGATCGGGAAAGGCTGAGCCGGCCGCGGACGCCGCCTCCGTTACCGATAAAGCAGGCCGCGAACGCGTCACGGAACTTAAACGCGAACCGGAACGCGAACTGAAAAACGAGCGGGAGATAAGGGGCCTCGCCGGAGACGGCGTGCCCGTTTCTGAGATAGCGCGCCGGCTGGGCGTCGGGCAGGGCGAGGTGCGGATGGTTTTGGAGCTCAGGAACTGTTCTTAAAATATTGAGGCTAACGGGAGTTCGATGCACTGGATTGCTTCGCGCGATGACACTCAGGCGGTCTTCTGGTTATAGGCGCTCGCAATGACAAATTGCGGTTCTTCCGCAAAAATTGGTTGGCTAGTGTTGAGTTCCTACTATAAATGCCGGAAATCCGAGATTCTTTCGGTGTAAAATTTGACCGGCTGCACCAATTTACGTAAATATGCGGAAGAACCAAATCGCGGCGCTATGTCCACCTTGGCGGGCGCGGGCCTGGGGTTTATATCCATACATAACACCAACAAATTTGTTCGGGCGGTGGGTTATTGGAGTTCAGAGTTAAGAGCTTTGCCCTCGGGCTGGGCGTGGGGATGGCCGCCGCGGCGCTGGCCGGGTTCGCGGCGTACGCGGTGGACAGCGGAAGGATCAGGCATCAGGCGGCGGTTCACGCCCTCACGGACGAACAGGTGATCGCGCGCGCGGATAAACTGGGCATGATATTCGCGGACAAACTGCCACAATCCGCCGCAGCGGATAGACAGAAACAGGCGGATGCTGGCCGGGAGCGGCCGCTGTCAGGCGCCGGAGGCGCCGCCGCGGCTTACGCCGGGCAAAATAACCCGTTTGCGGCCAGCGGATCGGCTTTCGCATCGCTGGCGCAGCCCGCGCCTGCCGCCGGGCGGGCGGACGATGGCCGCGCGGCGGCCCCCGGAACAGTTATCGAGGTGCAAATCCGGCGGGGCGCCGCCGCTTCCGCCATCGCTGACGAGCTAGAGAAGGCGTGGGTTATCGGGGACGGCGCGGATTTCAACAGATATCTGATCAACAGGCTGATAACGTATAAGCTGAATTACGGCACATTTTCGTTCAAAAAAGACATGGGATACGATGAAATCGCCAGAATCCTGCTGAGAAAATAAAGCCATCATCAAATAAGAGCCACGGCGCAGTCCCGCGGCTCTTATTATTGTCTGGTACATATGTGATTATTGGAATATCAGCTCGGCCTCCGTGAGCCTGATGACCTCCTCTTTTGATGAGTTGTCAAAAATTTCCGTGACGACAAGCCCTTTATCCGTCACCTTCATAACGCACAACTCTGTTATTATCATTTTGACCATGCCCTTGCCCGTCAGGGGCAGGCGGCATTTTTTGAGGATCTTGGATTCGCCCTTTTCGGTGTGCAGCATGGTGACTATCATGTTCTTTGAGCCGGCCACCAGATCCATGGCGCCGCCAATCCCGTGGACCATCTTTCCGGGGATGATCCAGCTTGCGAGGTTGCCTTCCTGGTCCACCTCAAGCGCGCCGAGTATCGTCAGGTCGATGTGGCCGCCGCGGATTATCGCGAACGAGGTGAGGCTGTCGAAGCAGGCCGCCCCGGGCTGTACGGCGATAAAGCCGCCGCTGGCGTCAAAGTAATTCATATCAATCGCGTCGGGTTTCGCCTTGGTCCACATAGCCGTGATCCCGCCCTCCGATTGCAGTATCACGCGCACGCCCTCCGGCTGGTAATTGGCCACCAGCGTGGGGATGCCGATGCCGAGATTGACGAGCTGCCCGTCCGTAAGCTCCCGCGCCGCGCGCTTGGCGATGAGTTCCTTTGCCAGATTGACGTCCTCAACCATTGCGTTCACCCCTGTTTTCAGATTTATCCTTACCGGGTATTCCGCTGTCATTGACCACGATATAATCCACCAATACGCCGGATGTATGCACAAAGCTCGGGTCCATGTTCCCGGTCTCGACCAGCGCGTCCGTCTCCACGATCACGGTGTCCGCGGCCATCGACATCACGGGGTTGATGTTGCGCGACGTGCCGGTGTACTGGATATTGCCCGATCTGTCACATACGGAGGCCTTGATCAGCGCCAGCTCGGCCCTTATGGGCGTCTCCAGCAGATAGTCCCTGCCGTCCACCGTGAGCTTTCGCTTGCCCTCCTCGACGAGGGTGCCGACCCCCGTGGGCAGCAGCACGCCGCCGAGCCCCGCGCCGCCCGCGTGTATGCGTTCGACCAGGGTGCCGAGCGGCATGATCTCCGTCTCCAGCGCGCCGCTCATGACCAGCTTCCGCGCGCCGATGTTCGTCCCTATATGGGACGTGATGAGTTTTTTGACCCTGCCCTGCGCGATAAGCTTGCCCAGGCCGCGGTCCACAAACGAGGAATCGTTGGAGATCAGCGTGATATCGCCGATCCCGTTCTCCAGCATGAAATCGACTATGGCGAGCGGCTGCCCGAGACCGAGAAAGCCGCCGATCATGATCCGCATGCCGCTTCTGATGTGGTTTGACAGTTCCGCCATCGGAATAATCTTGCCGATAATAATTACCTCCATCTAATTTAGTTCTGATTTTTTCAATCAGATTTATTTAAGGATTTTGCCGCTTTCTGCCGTAAATTGTAAACTCAAACGGCACCCCGCTCTTCTCGTCGGTCATCACGTCCGATTTATACTCAAGGTCAAACCCGTCCTCAAAGTCATAGGGATAAAACGCGTCGGCGGGGAAGAGCGCGTGGATCCTGGTGACGTAGAGTTTGCTGCAATAAGGCAGGGACTGGGCGTAAACGCTCGCGCCGCCTATAATAAATGACTGCTCCGGACTATCTTGGTACGCGTTTAACAACCCGGCGATGTCGTGGGCCACAGATACGCCAGCGGGGGCCTTAAAATCCCAGTGGGTGAGGACGACAGACTTCCGGTCCGGCAGGACGCGCGGCAGGCTCTTAAAAGTATTACGCCCCATGATAATGGTATGGCCGAGCGTTATACGCTTAAGATATTTCAAATCCTCCGATATCGGGCAAAGCAAATTATTTTTATAGCCAATGCCGCAGTTTTGCGCGATGGCGACGATCTGAGAGAACATCAGACGACGACCTCCATCTTTATCGCGCCATGGCAGCGGTAATTGTCGAGGCGGATATCCTCCGGGGTGAAGGCGTAAAAGTCCGTGACCGCGGGGTTTATCGCGAGGGTTGGCGCGTCAAACGCCTGATCCCTGCGCCCGAGCTGGAGCTTTATGCCCTCGAGCTGGTTCTCGTATATGTGCGCGTTGTTGACCACGTGGGTGAATAGGCCCGCCTTGTGCCCGGTGACCTGCGCGATGAGGTGCGTCAGCACGGCGTACTGGGTGGTGTTAAAAGGCACGCCCAGCCCCCAGTCCCCGCTCCTTTGGACCAGCATGCAGTTGAGGCACCCGTCCGTCACGTCCCACATCGTGAGGAAGCAGCAGGGGTACATCGCCCCGGTCTTAAGATACGGTATCTGCCACAGGTCTATCAGCATCCGGCGGCTCTGCGGGTCCGTCTTTAAGGCGTTGATTAGGCCGCCGATCTGGTCAAACTGTTTGACGACATACCCGTATGACGTCCCGATGGTCCCGTCCGGCATCTCCCATTCATCCCATATGCTCACGTTCTGCTCGCGCAGTTTCCTGACGTCGTTGGACTGGTCCTTGAATATCCACAGCAGCTCCTTGACGGCGGTTTTAAAGGCGACGAACTTGGTGGTAAGTATGGGGAATTCCCGCCGCAGATCAAACTGGATGATCTGGTGCGGGAGTTTATATGTCCTGACCGCCGTGCGGTTGCCCGACAGATAGCCGCCGCGGATGATACTTTCGGCGATGTCCAGGTATATCTTGTCATATGCGCTCATTTGTTTTCGTCCTTATGCCCTTTATACCCAATACGGCTTTTTATATAATCCATAACAATTTTCGCCGTCTCGATAGCGCGCTCGGTTTCATCCATATCCGGCGACGGGTCGTCATATCGAATCTCTACGCCAAACCCCGAAAATTCAGATAAGCTGTAATCTTAGAAGCGGTTGTCCAAATTGCGGCATAAATCCAGTAAAATCAAAAGGTCATGAGTTTTCGGAAACACAGTTTCATTGTACATTAAAAACGCTTTTAGGCTTTTTTCCACACATTGCTGGCAATGGAAACAGATGATATCGCAGTAATACTCGCGTTCATCGCTGTCAATCAAGGCGTTCGAGGCTTTATAATCCTTCTCGGCTTTATTGATAAGCATCATTACCTTTTCCAGTTTTTCGTTCATAATTTTTTTATCCATAGTTTTTATCCTCATACTGTTTCTTTTTTATCATTGACATAAATCAGCGTACATCCGGAATGCGCGCAGACACAGCGAAATCCTTTTATTCGCAGGTCTGCGCGCGCCAATGGAGGATAGCTGATTTATGTCTACCTTTATCAAGAAACAGTATCAGTTTTTTTCAAAGCACGATTCCTTCTCTGGCTATATCGTACTCTAAGCCTCCTATCACCCCTTTGTAACGGTTATAAACATATTCCGATTTCATAATGATATCTGTAGCCATATGGTGATCAAAGGCGAACATTTTATTTAAAGCCGTTCTATAGTGCTTAATATCATCCCGCGATAGTTCTTCTTTAAAGACTATGCAAATGTCGGTATCACTGTCTTTCGTTCCCTCGTTCCTGGCTTGCGAGCCGAATATTATTATGCTTTCTATTAAATCGAAAGGCACGGTATCATATATTACTTTTTTAATAATTTCTTTTTTGCTGACTTCTTTGTCAAACACTTCTTTGTCAAACACTTCTTTGTCAAACACTGTTCACACTCCTCGCGACGGCGGCTTAATTATCGTTGTAATGGGGCCTCTTTACTGGGAATTTCCAAAGAACCGCCACCTTGACCCTGTAAATTGACGCTCACTCTTCCATCGCCCGCAATTCATCAAGGGTTTTCATGATGAATTTCCCAGTTCGCCAAAGAAGGTCTCAGTCCGTTCCTAAAGCCTTTATACATAAGAATATTCATATCGGAATTCACTTCATTGGGCCGTCGACGCATTTTCGGATTAGCGTGTCGGTTTAAATCTCCACACCTGTAGTCAGAATTTCCTTTATAAAAGGATTGCCACGCTCAATTTCCGAGGTTTGAAACGCTATTGGCTCAAAAAACACACCCTTATAGCGGCCTGACAAGTCAAACAGATTCGCGATTATGTCTACCCTCCGTTTGCCATTAAAATCGCGCAAAAAGAAACATATATCTATATCGCTCAATTCGGTAGCGTTACCGTACGCGTATGAGCCGTAGAGAACCGCTTTATCTATGGGAAAGGCCCGTCTTACATCGTCGGCGTAAGCCTTGGCTATTAGCCTCGCGGCTTCAAGGTCGACAGCCACGCGAACACCTCCTTCGTTTCGCCGAAAACACGGACGGCCTCATCCTTGCTGATTTGTTCGCCGGTCTTGCTTATATAATCAGGGTAGCGGTCGCTTACGTAATATGCGGACAACAATTTAAGCAACCCATAATATTTATCAGGAACGGGTGAACTGAGTTTATCTTCAAACCGGTCTATCAGGGCTTTAATATTGTGTATCCGCGGCACATTCTCATCAACATATACGGTATACAGCCCTTTTGCAAGCTTTTCCACGGCTTGCTGACACATAAACACAGCATAAAACCATCTGCCCGCGCTAAACATAACACCAGCCGCGTCAAGATCACGTTCGGCATATTCAAGCCATATGTTGTATTTTTCGTTATCTGTCATAAATTCTATCACTTATTTCGTGTTATTTTTCTATTTCATCGCCCCGTCTACAAGGGCCATGGCGGCCTTTGTGAGCTTGGCCAGCGCGGCGTTGGCGCGTTCCCGGGTGTCGGCCCTGACGCCGAAATAGATTTTCAGCTTGGGCTCGGTGCCGGAGGGGCGCACGCAGGCCCATGACCCGTCCGCCAGGGTGTAATGGAGGACATCCGCGGCGGGCAGGGTTATGGGCTCCTCCGCGGCCGTCCCGTCCGGGCCGAGGGTCGTCTTGACCCGGGCCAGGTAATCCGCGGTCACGGCCGTCTTTTTCATGCCGATGGCCTTGGGCGGTTTGGCGCGGAGATTGGCCATTACCCTGCCGATGCTCTGAAGCCCCTCGATGCCCTTGAGGGTTATGGACTGCACGCTCTCTTTATAATATCCGTATTTCCGGTAAAGCTCCTGTAGACCGTCGTACAGCGTCAGGCCGTTTTGCTTGAAGAACGCCACCAGCTCGCATATGAGCATCGTGGCGACGACGGCGTCCTTGTCCCTGGCGTATGTGCCGGAGAGGCAGCCGTAGCTTTCCTCAAAGCCGAATACGAACGAGTGCTCGCCAGACTGCTCAAACTGCTTTATCTTCTCCCCGATATATTTAAAACCCGTCAGCACGTCATAATAGGCGACGCCGTTTTCCTCCGCGATCTCGCGGGCCAGCCTCGTGGAGACGATGGTCGATACCACGGCGGGGTTTTGCGGCAGGGCGCCCAGCGCGCGCCGCTGGGTCAGGATGTATTCCTCCAGCAGGGCGCCGGTCATATTGCCCGTCATGACCGCGTATTCGCCGTCCGCGCTCTTTATCAGCGCGCCGACGCGGTCGCAGTCCGGGTCGGTGCCGATGATGACGTCCGCCTCCACCTTCTTGGCCAGTTCTATGGCGAGCTTAAAGACGTTGACGTCCTCCGGGTTGGGGTATCCGACGGTGGTAAAATCCGGATCGGGATTCTCCTGTTCCGGCACGACGTGCACGTTTTTATAGCCCAGCTCCGCCAGCACGCGGCGCACGGGCCTGTTGCCGGAGCCGTTTATGGGCGTATAGACGATATTGACCCGGTCCGCCATCCTCGCGATGAGCTCCGCGTTGACCGTCTGCGCCTTGACATTTTCCGTAAAGGCGTCGTCGACCTTTTTGGGGATGATATTGAAAAGGCCGGCGTCTTCCGCCTCCCCCCGGGCCATATACCTGATCTGGGTGAATTCGGTTATCTTGTTGACCTCTTGAATGATTTCGCCGTCGCGGGGGTAAGGGATCTGAGCGCCGTCCTCCCAATAGGCTTTGTATCCGTTGTATTCAGGCGGGTTATGGCTGGCGGTGACGACGATGCCCGCCGCGCAGCCCAAGTGGCGTATGGCGAAAGAGAGCATGGGGGTCGGGCGCAGATCGTCAAAGATATAGGATTTTATGCCGTTGCCGTTTAAGACGTGGGCCGCCTCCTCGGCGAACTCGCGAGAAAGCCTGCGGGAATCGTAAGCGATGGCGACGCCGCGCACGGCGCCGTTTTGAGCGGACAGAAGGATATAATTGGCCAGGCCCTGCGTCGCTATGCGGACGGTATAGATGTTCATGCGGTTTGTGCCGGCCCCCATGACGCCGCGCAGCCCGCCGGTGCCGAACTCCAGGCTCTTGAAGAAGCGCTCCTCAATCTCCCTGTCGTCATCGCCCAGCGCGGCCAGCTCCGCGCGGGTCTTCTCGTCAAAATACTTGTCGTTGAGCCACGCGTTATAGTTTTCCTTATACCCCATAGCTTCCTCCTGTCATTCTGAGTATGTAGCGGATCATGTCCCGGGCATTTCGTAGATCTGTTCCGGCGAATCCAGATCCGCGAAACTGGCGAATATGCACTTGATAATCTCCCGGGCCCGCTCCTCGCCCTGATAAACGCCCAGCGTCTTTGAGAACGGCTCCCCGTCGTCATAGAACCTGAGCTGTATCACGGCCTCTTTGTTTTCACGGACAAAATATGAGATATCGAAGTCATGCTCCCTCTCGATGATCGCGTCGCCGTTCTGAGCTAAAATCAACATTATTCCCGCCTCCTGACGTATACCCCGATTATAATATAAATATTGCCTGTACACAATAATCAAAAGCAAATTAAGTGTAAAATATTTGTTAAAAATGGTGTATGTCTATTGTATTTGCGCACGCTTTGATTTATGATAATAAACGCCGGCTCATTTTGGCAAAATTTGCGCTATAATTCAAGTAATCCAAAAGGAGGCATTGTTTTGATAGAAGTCACAGCTTTGACCAAGAAATACGGCCCGCACTGCGCCGTGGACGACATCAGCTTCTCCATCGAAGAGGGCGAGATCGTCGGCTTTCTCGGGCCCAACGGCGCTGGCAAGACCACGACCATGAACATCATGACCGGGTATATATCCGCCACAGCCGGCGATGTGGTCATAAACGGCTATAACATACTGGACGAGCCGGAAAAGGCCAAGAAGAACATCGGCTACCTGCCGGAGCTGCCGCCGCTCTACAACGAGATGAGGGTAAGCGAGTATCTGAACTTTGTCGCGGACCTGAAAAGGGTCAAGTCTGCGCAGAAAAAGGCGGCGGTTCAGAGCGTTATGCAGGCCGCGAGTATTGAGGACGTCTCCAGGCGCCTTATACGCAACCTGTCAAAAGGCTATAAACAGCGCGTGGGCCTGGCGCAGGCCATGCTGGGCGATCCGTCCGTCATCATATTGGACGAGCCCACCGTGGGCCTGGACCCGGCGCAGATACTCGAGATGCGCGACGTCATAAGGAAGCTCGGCAAGAAGCACACCGTCCTCCTGAGTTCCCATATCCTCTCCGAGGTAAGCGCCGTCTGCGACAGGGTCATCATCATCAACAGGGGCAGGATAGTCGCCTCCGATACGCCCGAGAGGCTCTCCAACCTGCTCACGCAGGGCAACAAGATAGTCGCGCGCATAAAGGGCGCGAAGGACGATATCCTCGCCGCGTTTGTGGGCCTGACCGCCGTGACCGATATCAAATTCAACGAGAGCGCGGAGGCCGGCGCGTGCGACTGCGTGTTCTCCGGGGCGGAGGACGCCGATATCCGTGAGTCCATCTTCAATTGCCTCTGCCAAAAAGGGCTGCCGCTGCTGATGATGAAGCCGCTGGATCTGTCGCTGGAGGACATCTTTATTCAGATCACCTCGCAGCCGGTCCGGACGGCGTATTCCGAAGATATGTACGCTGAAAAGACGTATGCCAAAGCGGCCAAAGAAACTTATGCTGATGAAACTTATGCTGATGAAACTTATGCAAAAGAAACTTACGCTGATGAGACGGCCGTGGAAACGGCCGACAAACCGGCTGAGGAAACGCATAATAATGGGGAAGGGGGCGCCGAGTGATGTCCGCCGTGTTCAAAAAGGAGTTCACCGGTTATTTTAAATCGATAATGGGCTATATATTCATCGGGGTCTTCGTGCTGCTCATAGGCATATTCTTTGTGCTCATAAACATCGGCGGGCAGAGCTCCGATTTCAGCTATACGCTCAATTCCACCAGCATCATCTTTCTCATCATCATGCCCATACTGACCATGCGCCTCTTCGCCGAGGAGACGCGGCAGAATACGGATCAACTGCTGTATACCGCCCCGCTGAGCCTGGGCAGGATAGTTATAGCCAAGTTCTTCGCGGCCTTCGCGCTGTATTTGATAGCCCTCGCCCTGACTATCATATTCCCGCTGTCCGTCGCCGCCTTCTCCCCGGATATGCCCGTGGCCAAGATCGTGGGCGCGCTGCTGGGTTACGCGCTGCTGGGGAGCTGCCTTATAAGCGTCGGTCTGATGGTCTCCGCGCTCACGGATAATCAGATCATCGCCGCCGTGGGCACCTTCGCCGCCGTGCTGATCTTCTTTATCCTGGATTCTATCTCAAACAACGCCCCGCAGGACAGGATGTCCTGCATCGTGTTCATCCTGGCGCTGATCGTCGCGCTGGCGCTGTTTATACGCTTCGGCATGGGCACGCTGCTGGGCGCGATATTGTTCGCGGTCATAGCCGCAATCGCCTGCGCTGCCGCGTTTCTGATGAACAACGCGGTGTTTGACGGCTCCATAGCCAAGATACTCTCATGGGTATCGCTGATGTCGCGCTTCGGCAATTTCGGCAAAGGCGTGCTCAATATATCCGATATCGTATACTATATCTCCTTCACCGCGGTGTTTGTCTACCTCACCATGAGCGTGATCGAGAGAAGAAGATGGCGTTAGGGGAGGCGAGGACATGAAAAAGATCGAGATATTTAATAAAGCGGCCATAAAAAACGCCCTTTTTGGCAAACGGGCCAGATACAGCGCGTTCACCGGGCTGACGGCCCTTGTGCTGGTGGCGGTCGTAATCGTGCTGAACCTGTTTGTATCCGTCTACAATAAAAGCTTTGACCTGACGGCCTCAAAGAAGTATTCCATCTCGCAGCAGACAAAGGACGTTCTCAAGGGCATGACGCAGGACGTTGAAGTCTATCTGTTTCAGCCGAGGGGCAATAAGGACAGTATAACCGACAACATAAACGAGCTGGTCAAGCTGTATGAGGCTGGCAGCAGCCATTTCAAGGCCATTTACCGCGACCCGCAGCTTTATCCGCAGCTCGCGGAGCAATTGGCGGGGCAGGGCACGCAGGTGCAAAACGGCAGCATAATCGTCAAGGGGCCCAAGCGCACAAAGCTCATCCAGGCCAACGATCTGGTCACTGCCCAGATGGATTATCAGACGTTTCAGCAGCAAGTCGTCAGCATTGACGTGGAGCCGCAGCTCACAAACGCGCTGATCTACGTCACCCAGACCGCGACGCCCGCGGTCTATGAAGTCTCCGGCCATAACGAGAACCCGCTCTCCGATAACCTCAAAAAGATCATCACCACCGCGAATTTTGATGTCAAGGACCTCAACCTGCTCACGGCGGACGCCGTCCCGGACGACTGCCAGGCGCTGATCGTCACTACCCCGCAGCGCGACTGGACAACCGCGGAGGCGGACAAGGCGCGGGCATACCTGCAAAAGGGCGGGCGCGCCGCGTTCTTTATAGATCTGGCCAACGTTGATATGACAAATCTCGACGCCATGCTTGCGCCATACGGCGTCAAGTTTTCCGGCACTTACATCGTCGAGGGTGACAGAAACGCGTATCTCCAGGGGACCCCGACGTATTTAACGCCTCAATTCGTCTCTCAGGCTATAACGGATCCGCTTATCAGCAAGAAATACATCCCCTTCACTCCCGAAGCGCAGGCCGTGCTCAAGTCCGACCAGGCCAAGAGCGGGCTGACCATTGAGCCGCTGCTCGCCACCACCGCCAGCTCATACGCAATAAACCCGAGAGACCCGCAAAATACTCAAAGAGCGGCGATAGAGAAGCAACCCTGGGACCAGTCCGGCCCGTTCAACATCGGCGTGGCCGTCACGGATCCGAGCGGCGGCGATACCCCGACAAAGCTCGTCGCGTTCGGTAATTCATATATGCTGAGCGACCAGGCGGACCAGATGGTGACCGGTTCCGATTTCCAGCTCGCGCTGTCCTGCGTCAACTGGCTTTCGAACGTCTCCGATTCCGTCTCCATAACCCCCAAATACGCCGACAACGCCGGCCGGATGACGATGAGCTCCGCGGTGGCGCTGATGATTTCCGCGCTGTGCGTGCTGGTTGTGCCCCTAATCGTGTTCGCGGCCGGCCTTGCCGTCTGGCTTAGGAGGCGGCGCAGCTAAATGAGTTCGATCAAAAAACGGGGGATATTCCTGCTGGCGTGCGTGATCGCGCTGGCCGGGCTGCTGCTGGCTTATACTTTCGCCTTAAAAAACCCGCCCAAGCCCGCGGACACACCATCCGACAGCGTATCCCTCATCTCCGAGAACAAGGCCAGCGTCACCTCCCTCGCGGTGACCTCCGGGAACAGCTCGTTCACCGCCTCGCCGGCGCAGACCGACGGCAGCGGCAACATACAGTGGGCTCTCAATTCCGCCTCGGGCGTCACCCTGGACGGCACCATCTCCTTTACCGCCACGGAGACGTCCCTGACGGATAAGAGCGCCGGCAAGCCCTGGGAGCTGAAGGACGGCGTCCCGGGCGTCAATCCGGACAACAGCGCGCTGAACACCATGGCCTCCAATCTGTCTTCGCTCTCCGCCGCCAAGAAAATAGCGGATTCCTCGGATCCCGGTATAGACTTATCGCAGTTCGGGCTGGACAAGCCCGCCGTCGTCGCGGAGGCCAGGTTTGCGGACGGCAAGGCTTATAAGCTCAGCCTCGGCCGGAAGACCCCGGATCAGAGCGATTATTACGCCATGCTGGGCGGGGACAGCGCCGTGTACATCATAGACAGCTATACCGCCGAGAGCTTTAACGGGTCTCTGGCCGGCGTCGCGGATAAGAATCTGCCCCAGATAGACCTGATGACCCTGAAATATTTCAGCCTCCGGCAGGACGGCAAGCCGGTTGTGGACCTGACCTCCCCGTATACGTCATCCAACGGTAACGGCAATACCGCCGGCGGCGCGCCCAATGAGCTCGTCATGGACTATCCGTACAGCGGCGAAAAGGTCTATACGTCCAGCATAGCGTCGGCCCTGCTCGGCAGCGACGCGATGAATAACGGCCAGACGCAGTATTCGCTGACCTTTAACTCGCTTGTGGAGGTAAACGCGTCGGATATGTCAAAATACGGCCTGGACAGCCCCGGCCTGATCCTTATGATGGACGACGGCGGCAATCAGTTCGGCCTCGCCGTCGGCGGCAGGGCCTCGGACACCGCGCACTACTGCCAGGAGGCCGGCTCAAACAACGTCTACACGATACTGGACTCCTCCGTGAAGAACCTCTACAACATGGACGTGATAAGCCTGATGGACAGGGTCCTGGCCATATATGACATCGGCACGGTAAAGAGCGTGCAGCTCAAGGCCGCCGGCAAGAGCTACGACGTCGTGATGAACAAGACCGTGACCGCGCCGGCCACCGATTCCGCGCCCGAGCAGGACAGCTACAGCCCCACCGTAAACGGCTCCGGCGCCGACGAGCAGAGCGTGAAGAACGCGTACCAGAAGCTTATCGCGCTGTCATTCGACAATTTCTCAAAAAGCGGGCAGCCGACGGGCGCCCCGGCGATAACCGTCACGTTTAATTTCAACGATCCGGGCGCGCCGCCAAAGAGCGAATCATTCTACGATTACAACGCCGATTTCTACGCCGCGGATACGGGCAGCGGCAACTATTACATCGTCAGCAGGCAGAGTGTGGACGCCGTGCTCTCCGCGTTTGAGGCGCTGGCCAACAGAGGATGACCGGCGGCTGACGGGCCTGATAAGATCGCGGGCGAGGGGCTGTCGCAGAACCGCGTAAACGCGGGCGGCGGCCCCTTTTGTTTTGCCGCCGCGGCCCCGCCGGCGCGCCGGATTGCCTCGCGCGGCGGCGGTCCGGTGGCCTTGATATTATGGGCGCCCGCACTGACGGACCGCGGAGCGCTTACCCGATATGCGGCATTTGTGATAATTAATCTGAAAAGTTTTCTCAAACGCTTGAAATTTGGGTACTATATGTATTATAATTAAATAGTGCTCATAAGCGGTTGGCAAAATTGTTTACATATTGCGCGCGGAATAAATCAAATGGGAGGTGGGATAAAAGCTTTTAACACGGAAATGATAGGAATGTCCGCAAATAAATGAACATAAACATGATGTGATATCGCCGGATCAAGGGCAATCCCGCAGGTGTAATCCCAGCATAATGTGTGCATTATTGACGGCGGTTCCGATCAAATATATTTAAAAATCATAAGGAGGGTATTATCAATGAAACGTTTTAAGGCATTGGGGCTTCTTTTGGCGGTCGCGGCAATAGCGTCGGCCGGGTGCTCGTCCCCGCAGGCGCCGCCGCCCGCCGCGCCGCCCGCGTCAGGCGCCGCCGCGGGCGCCTCCGGATATAAGGTGAATTTTCCCGTATCCAAGGCGGTGGCCATCAACATCGTTGACGTCGCCGGCAACGCCCAGCTTTCCCAGGGCGCGCTGGACGCGTTCAAGGCGCAGCACCCGGAAGTCGCCAGCGACGTCACCGTAACAAAACTGACCGCGCCGGAGCTCGCGGCAAAGATCAAGGCGCAGCAGGACGCCAAAAACATGGACACGACGCTTATCCTGACCGGTTTTGACGGGCTGGCGGCCTGCGTCGATCAGCAGGTACTAGAGCAATTGATGCCGGCATACCAATCCCAGTTCCAGTATATAATCGACAATTACCTGCCGGGCGCGAAAGCCGCGTATGACATCGCGGGCGGCTACGGCATTCCCACGGTGTTCTGCCCGGGCGGCCCGATGCTCACGTATAACCCCGCCGCCGTGACGAAGCCGATCAAGACGCCGCAGGACCTGCTGGATTGGTGCAAGGCCCACCCGAATAAGTTCGAATACGCGCGCCCCGCCAATTCCGGCCCCGGGAGGGCGTTCCTGATGGGCCTGCCGTATCTCCTCGGCGATTCCGACCCGAAGAACCCCGATACCTGGACCAAGACGTGGGCGTACCTCAAGGAGCTCGATCAGTACATCGAGTATTACCCCACCGGCACCGGCATCACGTTCAAAGAGCTCGGGGACGGCACGCGCGATATGGTCGCCAGCCATATCGGATGGGACATGAACCAGAGGATCCTGGGCACGATCCCCGCGGATTACCAGGGCAGCTTCTTTGACGGCCAGACATTCGTCAACGACGCGCATTTCGCGAGCATCCCGAAGGGGCTCTCCGACGATCTGAAAAACGCCTCGCTGGATTTGATTGAATGGCTGATGCAGCCCGAAATGCAGGCTATAACGTATGACGCCGGCTATTTCTATCCCGGCCCGGCCATCAAGGGCGTCACCATCGATATGGCCCCGCAGGCGAGCAAGGACAAGGTTACCGCCGCCATGCGCCCGGCGTATGACCAGGCCATAGCCTCATTCCCCAACACGACGCAGCTCCCGCCGGCGGCTCTCGTCAAGGCGTACGATACGTGGGATAAGATGGTCGGCAATAAAATCCAAAAGCAATAATTAATTTTGCGCGGGGCGGGTTTAAACAGCTTAAAAATCCTTTGAGCCCGCCCCGCGCGGTTTTAACGCAGGCGGTTTTAACGCGGACTGCGACGAGGGGAGAACTCAAACCCATGAAAGAGCTCGACAAACTTGTCATCAAGAAGCTGAACAAATCCTTCGGGGATTTTAACGTCCTCAACGATTTCAACCTGACGGTCAGCCGCGGGGAGTTCGTGACGTTCCTCGGGCCCTCCGGCTGCGGGAAGAGCACGGCCTTAAACTGCGTCTGCGGCCTGCTGCAGATAACCTCGGGCGAGATCCTTGTGGACGACAAGGTGATCGATAACGGCAAGGACATATGCGTCCCGGCGGAAAAACGCGGGTTTGGGATCGTTTTCCAGAACTACGCGCTGTTTCCGCATATGACTGTCACTCAGAACATAGCGTTCGGCCTGCAATTAAAAAAGACGCCCAGGGCCGAGATCGCCCGGCGCGTCGAGAACGCGGTCAATATCGTACATCTGCACGGCTTTGAGGATAAATACCCCGGGCAGCTCTCCGGCGGGCAGCAGCAGCGCGTGGCCATAGCGCGCTCGATCATTCTGGAGCCGATTTTACTGATGCTGGACGAGCCCCTGTCAAACCTCGACGCCAAGCTGCGCCTGGAGATGCGCAACGAGCTCAAGGCGTTGCATGAGCGGCTGCGCATAGCCTCTATCTATGTCACGCACGACCAGGGGGAGGCGCTCGCGCTTTCCGATAAGATCGTCGTTTTAAAGCGCGGGCTCGTCATGCAGATCGGCTCGCCGAAAGACGTTTACGAGCGCCCGATGAACCTGTTTGTGGCGGACTTTATGGGTTTAAAGAATTTTTGGCAGTGCAGGATAGTCTCCATGAAAGAGGCCGGCGCATCCGTCGAGATCCAGGTGGATTTAAACGGCGGCGCGTTTGTCTCCCGCCGGGAATACACGCCGGAGGAGGCGCCGAAGCTTGAAAGCCTGAGGCGCGCGTTTAAAGACGGCGCGCCCGTCGAAACCGCCGTCAGGCCGGACGATTTTGTCGTCGGCGAGAGCGACGTCAACTTCATCTCCGCGCGGCCGGAGCTAGTATCGTACAGCGGCAACTTCAGCGATGTCAGCGCCCTGGCCGAAAACGGCCTGAGGCTTGAGTCGCGCGTGGAGAGCAGGGTGACCTCCGGTGAGCGGGCCATCGGTTTTCACGTGCCGCCGGAGAAGCTCCATTTACTTGTAAGAGGAGAGGCTGATAGCAATGACTAACACCGGTACCGGCCGAAGGATGGCGCTGTTGCTGCTGCTCCCCGCGCTCGCGTTTTTGGTGGTGCTGTTCATCTATCCGTTTATCTTCGGCCTATATCTGAGCTTTACCGAAAAGGGCGGCGGCTTCACGTTGGCCAATTACGTCAAATTCTTCACGGACGAGTGGGAATTCAGGACCATTGGCATAACGCTGTTCATCTCGCTGCCCGTCACCTTGCTGTGTTCCGTGGTGGCGGTGCCGCTGGCGTATTTCATGCGCGCCGGCTTAAAATATGAAAAGCTGATCACATTTTTCCTTATCATCCCCATAACGCTGGGGACCGTCCTTGTGGCGGAGGGCATGCTGACGTTTTACGGCCCAAAGGGCTGGTTCAGCCAGCTCGTGACCGCGCCCGGCCTGCTCGCCGCTTATCCCAAGCTCGTGCACAACAGCGCGGGCGTCATCATATCGCTGTTCATCCAGGGTTTCCCCTTCGCGTTTTTGATGCTCCTGGGCTATACCTCGGGGATCAACCCGGATCTTGAAAAGGCGGCGATGATGCTCGGCGCCACCAGGTTCCAGACCTTCCGGAAAATAATGTTCCCGCTGATGGCGCCCGGTATCGCGATCGCGTTTTGCCTGAATTTCGTGATGTCGTTCTCCGTGTTCCCCTCGGCGGTCATGCTGGGGCAGCCTTCCGGGCCGACGCGCGTCATCGCCTACGCGGCCTATCAGTGGGCTTATGAAAAATATAACACCAACATGGGCTCCGCGATATGCGTGGTCATGGCCGTGATAGAGGTCGCCATAATCGCGCTCGTGCTGGGCTGGAGGCAGCGGATGTATAAGGGCGCGTCCATTGTCGGAAAGGGCTGACGGGGGTGAAGGATCATGCGCACAAAATCAAAACTGTCCTGGACTCTGTTTTTGATAACGCTGGTATTCTATATTTTCAATATATTGGGCATCCTGATGACGGTCGTCGTCAACTCGTTTGGCAAGAATTGGTTCAAGGGCCTGCTGCCGAGCGCCTTCACGTTCGATTGGTACGCGTACGCCGCCAATGATCACAATATACCGCATCTTTTGTATGTCACGTTTTTGGTCGTGCTGGTCGTCGTAGTCGTGTCGATAGTCATAGCGTTCCCGGCCTCCTATGTGATGGCGCGTTATGATTTCAGGTTTAAAAACGTTATAATGACGCTGTTCCTGCTGCCTATGCTCATCCCACCGATGACGTACGGCGTGCCCCTGGCGACGCTTTTGCTCAGCACGCATATGCCGAACCTGCTCTGCGTGATTCTGGCCAATCTCGTGCCCATTATCCCGTTTATGATACTGATCATCACGCCGTTTATAGAACAGGTCGGCATCAATGTGGAATCCGCAGCGCGGATGCTCGGGGCCAATAAACTGACGATTTTCGGCAGGATACTTGTGCCGCTGACGCTGCCGGGGATACTCACCGCGGCGATAATGTCCATCGTCAAGGCGGTGTCCGCGTTTGAGCTCACCTATCTGATCGCCAACAATAAATCGATGACGCTGGTCGTCGCGCTGTACGCCGACGCGTTCGCCGCCGGCACGCGCCCGGCTCAGGCGATCGACGCGCTGGCGGTCATTTACTTCGTTATAGCGATGTTGAGCCTGCTCGTCGCTCTGCGCTTTGTCAACCCGACGCAGATGGTTTTCAGGATAAAATAACGTGAGTTCGATTGCTCGCTTACACTACAACCGGCTAAAGCCGGAAGACTTGGCGCCGCCTGAAAGGCGGACTAAATGGCTGACCGCGCGTCCGCAAATCTGTAATTATAGG
>Ga0209629_10000283_pt1 | contig 26504 bp, 20 predicted proteins | sample TergutCu122P5_FD_187286 | JGI IMG/M metagenome (GOLD analysis project Ga0209629, IMG submission 187286) | Cubitermes ugandensis P5 segment gut microbial communities from Kakamega Forest, Kenya - Cu122 P5 (SPAdes) (version 2) | ecosystem: Host-associated > Arthropoda: Insects > Digestive system...
AGCCTGTCCTCCGGATATTTCAACGGCGAATACGTCATCGGCTACTCGACTGCGTACGACGGCGTAAGCCCCGACAGCGCGGGAGTCTTCCTGCTGACGGACGGCGCGGGCTTCGCTTTGCCGCGCGGCGATTCGGTCGACGACAGCCCCGTTATCACGAAAGACGCCGTTTACTGGTACAGCGGCGGCCGGATACTCTACATCGACAGCCTGGAGAACATGCGGTTAAAAACGGCGATCGGCGACGGGAACGCCATCCCGGTCAGCGATTTCCAGGCGCTTTCGAACGAGGCCGGCGAAAAGGCGATAGTCTATCTCGGATCCGCGAAGCGGGACGGAACGGACACGGCCGCCGGGGTCACGGCAAACGAGGCGTTCGCCTCGTTCTATGACGCGGAAAGCGGAGAGTGGAGCATACCGGTGCGTATCACGGAGGCCGGCCTGACCATGTCCCAGTTAAGCGGCTTCCTGAACGAGAGCGGTACGCTCAACCTGGCCTACGACGCAAAGGAAATGCTCTCCCCCGGGGACGGGTATACGGAGGCGCTCTACGGCGGCACGAACCTGTACGCCGCGAAGATCAATCCGTCCTATGGCCTCGGGATAACGTCTCTGTATCAGGACAACAGCGTGCTGGCCGCGGCGGGTCAGGAGGCGCTGCCCGTCAGCCTTACCGTGTCCAACACCGGCGAAAAGAAAATCAGCGGCGTTACCGTCGTTGTGACGGAGCCGGGCGGTTCGGCGGTTTACACTGAGGACATCGGCGCGGATATCCCAATCGGCGCGGACGCGGAGATCGGGTTTGACTTCCCGCTGAACCACCCCGTGAGTATGCGCAGCCTGGAGGTTTACGTCTATCCGGACGCCTCCCCCGGTTCGGCGAGCAACTCGCTGGATTTCACCGTGGGAGCTCCCGATATCGGTATCGAGTTCGCGGCGGTGATCGAAGACCGGGACAATTACAATTTCTTCGTCAGCCTTTATAATTACGGCGGGGACGCCGGAAACGTAAAGGTCAGCCTCGTGTACGACACGGCCGGCGGGACGCCGTTTTACTCCGAAACATTCGACGCTGTGGACGGTTTCGGCGGCACGATGCTCAGGGTTTCGATACAAAAGAGCAGGATCGACGCGGGGCCCGACGGCGTCCGCGCGGTTTACGCCGTGGCGGAGCCGCTGGAGAACGAACTCAACCTGGCGAACAACAGCTATTTGCTGGCGGTGACGGCGCCCGAAGGCGGGACCGCGATCGCCGTGACCGGGGTGTCGCTGGACAGGACGGCTCTCGGCCTTGCCGTGGGCGGCTATGAGACATTGCGGGCGACTGTTCTGCCTTCCAACGCCGAAAACAAGGCTGTCGTCTGGTCAACCAGCGATCCGGCGGTCGCGGCTGTGGATGAAAACGGCCTCGTGACCGCGAAAGCGGCCGGGTCGGCTACGATCACGGTCAAGACGGCGAACGGCGGTTTTGAGGCGGCGTGCGAAGTGACGGTGACGGCTCTGCCGATAGCCGTGACAGGCGTGACGCTGGACAAGAACGCTCTGAATCTCGCCGCCGGCATGACGGCGCGGCTTAACGCGACCATTTGGCCGGATAACGCCACGAACACCGGCGTGACATGGACGTCCGGGAACGCCGGCGTCGCGGCTGTGGACGAAAACGGCCTCGTGACCGCAAAAGCTGCTGGGTCGGCTACGATCACGGTCAAGACGGCGGACGGCGGTTTTGAGGCGGAGTGCGAAGTGACGGTGACGGCTCTGCCGGTGCCGGTTACGGGCGTGACGCTGGATAAAAACGCTCTGAATCTCGCCGCCGGCATGACGGCGCGGCTTGCCGCGACCATTTGGCCGAATAACGCCACTAACACCGGTATGATATGGACGTCCGGGAACGCCGGCGTCGCGGCTGTGGACGAAAACGGCCTAGTGACCGCAAAGGCTGCTGGGTCGGCTACGATCACGGTCAAGACGGCAGACGGCAGTTTTGAGGCGGCGTGCGAAGTGACGGTGACGGAGACGGGCAAGGCGGATCTGTCCGCCCTGGAAACGCTCCTGGAGGCGTCCGAAGCCAAATACGCCGGCCGCGCCGCATACACCCAAGCCAGCGTGGACGCGCTCTACGCAAAAATCCAGGCCGGATACGAAACCATCAGTAGCCAAGGCCCGACTCAGCAGGACGCGGATCGGGCGGCGGCTGACTTACAGGCGGCGATCGGTGGCCTTGTGAAGGCGACGTTTACATGCGCGGTGAAGTCGATGGCCGCCAAGATCGGCAAGCCGCTTGCCATCCCGTACACATGGGACGGCGTGGGGACGCCGGCGTTCACGGCCTCTAACACGGCGGTCTGCGGAGTGACGGCCGACGGAAAACTGACTCCGCTGAAAGCCGGCGCCGCGGTAATCACGATTACAGCTCCGAATGGTACAAAGGTCGTCTTTGCCGTCACCGTGACGGCATAGGATTATGGCGGGTGAACCGACACGCGTTTAGATTAAGAAGGGATGGGGAAATTGCATCCCTTCTTTTTTTTATCTCTTGCTTTCATCTCTTGCTTTCATCTCTTGCATACGAGCAAAAAAATATCCCGTGGCGTTTTCACCACGGGATATTTCAATTAAAAATTGCGACAAAGAGTCGGCATTAGTTGGCATTAGGCCCTGGAAAGCATCTTCCTGGCCAGATTGCCGAAAGTGGCCCGATGGTCCCCCCGGACGTAAAAACTCCGCCCGCCGTCCGCGACTGTGCGGGCGAGGATGGTTTTCCACGGCCTGAAATAGTAGCGCGGGTCGTTCTTGTCCGGCGCCTGGGAATAATCCCGGTCGCCGCCGAGGGGCTGGATGTCGAACACGGCGGTCGTGAAGTCCGCGATCTTCCGGTTTTCCTGCCCGGCGACGTTTCGCGCCATTGCCAGGGCTTTCAGGTAGACCTCAGGCCCTGTCACCGCCGAGCCGAAGTTGAGGAACACGCCGCCCTCCAAGTTTTCGACGCTTTTGGCGTAGATCAGGAAATCCGTGTACGACGCCTTGCCTATCGCCGCGCCGTCGCAGTTCGGATGCTCGTGGACGATGTCGCTGCCGACGCCGACGTGGACGGTTACGGGCACGCGGAGCCTGTAGCCCGCGGCCAGGACGCTTATGTCCGCGTGAGGGAAATTATTCTCGGTTATATACTTTCCGACGGACTCCCCGAAGCCGAGGCCCTGCGCCGCGCCGGCGTTTACGGCGTCGTTAAGCCGCCCAGTCTCCTTCCAGAGCCCGAACTGGCCCTCGGAGATGTACTTGGCGACGCTTTCGCTCGTCCCGCCCTCCAGCGCGAACTCGAAGTCGTGGATAGAGCCGGCGCCGTTGGTGGCGAAGTGCGTGACCAGCCCTTCCTCCATCAGGCGGATCATGAACCGGGAGTTGTATTGGCGTATCACGTGCGCCCCGTACATGATGAGCACCGTGGAGCCTCTCCTGCGCGCGGCGATTGCCGCGTCGGCAATTTCGTCGAGGGCAGGGTCGTCAAACGGAGGGATCTCGCCGTCAGGGTCCGTTATGTCGGACACGGACAGGTCGTGCCGACGTTCCGAAAGGGGCAGGAGACGGAGCTTCGAGCGGTCAAACTGTTCAAAAGGTTTTATTGACATAAAAACACTCCCATCGGAAATTGTTATATAAATTATTCGTATCAGGCGTTCCGCTCCCCGAATAAAAAACTCTCCAGCTCCTCATACCCCGAAAAATCCGGTATGACCGCGTCCGCGCCCGCTTTCAGGAGCCGCGCGCGCTTCCAGGCGTTGACGCCCGCCCGGTTCGCCTCGTCCGTGGCCGCGGCTACCGCGTAGCCGCCGGCCTCCTTCACGAGCTGTATCTCCACGAACCCGTCCCCGAAGCCGACGAGCTCCGCGCCTTCCAGTTTGTTTTCCTCCAGGATCCGCTTGATCACCAGTTCCTTGGAGCAGGCGGTCACAGAGTCCAGCGCGCCGTAGACACCCCCGTCGAAGAACCGGTCGAGGCCCAGCAGGCGCGCCTCTTCCAGCACGTCCGCCTCGTCGGTGCCGCTGGCCACGTAGAGCTTAACGCCGCGGCTTTTAAGTCTCCCGAGGAATTCGCGGCTGCCGGGGACCAGAAACTGCGCCGGGTCGGCCCCGCCGCTTCTAAGCGCGTCCAGCCGGCCGGCGATCCGTTCCATCAGCCTTCGAAGGTATTCCCGCTTGTACTCGTAGGGGTCGGCCGGCTTTCCGCCGGCTTCCGCGACTTCCTCCGCGAGCTTCCGGCATTGGAAGATGGTCTGTTTCCCGGTCAGCATGTCCACGAAATCGGTCACGCTCCGGCAAACCTCGTCCGGGTCGCGGCCCGGCGCGGCGGCGGACAGAACCTCTGTGAAATAAGGGATCATCACCTGCTGCCAGCCCTCCCGCAGAAGGCTCACGGTCCCGTCGAAGTCGAACAGCGCGGATTTGTAGCCGCCCGTCGGCGGACGGACGACCTCGATCCGCCGGGGCGCCGGGGGTTGATTTGTAGTGTAGTCCATGTGTCACTCTCCTTAGAACCTGTATTCAACCCGCCGGAACGCCGTCTTGGCGGCCGATTTTCCGCCAGATATAGCGCTTTTTGCTCTTTCGGAGCAAAAAGTGGCGCGAAGCGCCAGTTTGCCCGCAAGCGGGCAAACCGCCTGCGTCAGCGGCTCCTAGCGTACTGCTTTGAGTACGCGTCGTCGCCGCTTCCTTGTCTGGCGAAAAATCGCCGCGCCAATCCGGCATTCCGGGGGTCGAATACAGGTTCTTACTTTGCATCATTATATAAAAACCCCGGGACGAATTCAAGGATTATTGATTTTGCGGTTCCGATATGGTACATTTATCAAACTGTCAGCGAGGAGGATCCCGATGCGCGTAAGAATATGGTATTTAGGGCACAGCGCTTGGTGCGCCGAGACGGAAAACAGGCGCCTTTTGTTCGACTACGTCGGCTTCAGCGCCAAAACGGGCGGCCTGGAAGACGGCGTCGTGGTTCTCGAGCGGCTTAAGGACAAGCCGCTGACCGCGTTCGCCTCCCACAGCCACGGAGACCACTACGACCGGGCCTTGCACAAGGCGAGCGCCGCGTATCCGAACGTGACCTGGGTGCTCGGCGGCATAGACCCGCAGGGCTGCGGTGTCATGGTGTCGGGACGGGAGACACGCGCCGTCGGGGATGTGACCGTCCGCAGCGCCGCGTCCACGGACGCCGGCTGCTGCTTCCTCGCGGAGGCGGACGGCGTGCGGATCTTTCACGCCGGAGACAACGCCGACTGGGGCGACCCCGGGGACAAGAGCGCTTACCGCGCGGAGATAGACTATCTGGCGGGCCTCGGCGTCCCGGTCGACGCCGCGTTCATCCCCGTTTGCATGTTCAACGGCAGACGCCCGGCCTGCATGACCCGCGGCGCGCTGTACGCCATGGAAAAGCTGCGGCCGGCTTACGTGTTCCCGATGCACGCGAACGGCCGGGAGCAACTCTACGAGGAGTTCAGGCGGGACGCGGAGAAGGTCGGCAAAATTCCGGTCCTGTGCATGAAAAAAGCCGGGGAGTTCGTGGATTTGGAAATAGGAGGTTCAAAATGGCGTACGAAACCGTGAAAAGCGAGCTGGCCTACAAGGGCCTGATAATCGACGTGACGAGGGACACCGTCGTCCTTCCGGACGGGCGCGCCGCCGTGAGGGAGGTCGTCCTGCACGGGGGCGCGGCGGCGGTCGTCGCCGCGGACGGGGACGGGAAGCTCGTCTTTGTCCGGCAATACCGTCACCCGGCGGGCGCGCTCGTCCTGGAGATACCCGCCGGCACGCTGGAGCCCGGGGAGGACCCGCGCGTTTGCGCGGCGAGGGAGCTTGAGGAGGAGACCGGGATCAAAGCCGGGAAACTCTCGTTTTTGTTCAAGCTCTATACCACTATCGGCTTTTGTTCGGAGGTCATACATATATACCTGGCCGAAGACCTTGCCGAGGGCAGCCAGGACCTGGACGAGGACGAGTTTTTGACGGTGGAGAGATACACGCCGGAGGAAGCCGCGGAACTGGTGAGAAACGGCGGGATAGTGGACGGGAAGACGATTGCGGCGGTCATGTATTATTTATTGTTATAGCCGCGTCAGTACATAACGTGGGCGGACACAGTCGAGGAGACGCGGCGCCGGTATTACGGGGAAGGTCTAATTACTGTCGGCCCGGCCGACCAGGCGTAACCCTTTTCCGACGGAAGCGACGACTTTTCATAGCACTCGTGCAGCGCGCCGTCCAGCGGGGGACAAAAAATTCCCTTGTGATTTCTCAGTAAAAGGTAGTTCGGAAAGGTAGTCGGGCTGATTTTTGACAGAGCGTCGCACACATAAACATGCGGGTAAACCGTTTCGGTTCCGCAGGTTATCGGCCCGCCGTCACGCGCGTGGCCGAGCATCGCCCTCAGCTTTCCGGAGGTTTCCTCAAATGTGAACGGATTGCCGTATTCTCTTTCCACCCCGTCCGGGAACCTCGCGCGTACTATGTTGTCGTTGACGGCATCGTTCAGTCCGATAACCGCGTTTTCAAATTCATACGTAAACACGGGATCTTTCTCAACCGTACACGCATGGCTGGCCGCGTAAAAAAACTCCGCGTCTGACGGAAATCTCCCCTTCAAAAAACAGGTGTCATAAGTTTCGATTTCTTTTGACCGGTATATTTCCGCGGACATTTCCGAGGGCAAAAGCGATGTGTCCAGGGTTTGACCCATCATAAAGAAAATATTATGAAGATAGTGCGCCGTCGCGTTCGAAATAACCGAATCGTTTACATAAGAGCCGCTCAAATCCCTTAAACGCCCTTTCCAGGCGGAGCCGTCGTAATAGGCGTCATCCCGGGGCCAGCAGACAAGGGATTTCATCCTTATCGGCTTTCCGAACCTGCCCGAGAGAATATCTTGTTTGAGGGTGAGCATTGTATGTGAGAAAGACCACTGAAAACCGACCCCGACGCGTTTTCCGCTGAGACGCTCCGCCAGGCGTATGCGCTCCCAGTCCTCAACGCCGGGAGCCAGCGGTTTTTCGCACAACACGTGTGACACGCTTTGCAGAGCGGTTTCGCATTGAGGCCGATGCAAATGTATCGGTGTGGAAATTACGGCAAGCTCTGCGCTCTTTTCGCGATAAAAATCGGACAGCTCCGAAAAAACGGGGATGTTCCTTTCCCTCAGCAGGCTGTAAAACGGGCTTTTATCGGCGTAAGGGTCAACCGCGCCCTCCAATGAGACCGTATCCCAGTCCAATACGCCTTTCTCGAAACAGCTCAAATAAGTCGACCCATACCCGCCGACGCCAACCATAACAATTCTTATCCTGTTTGGCCCCATTGTGCTCCCCCCGGTTTATTATCTACATAAACGGCAGCAGTTCCGTGTCGAATCCCGTTGCCCAAAGCTTCTCGGCGGGCAGGCACTTTCCGTTGACCGCCGCGTACCGTATGCCGCCGGACGCCGGTGAAAACGAAGTCTCCATGGACAGGCCTTTCCGCTCATATCTGACGGTCCGCGCCAGCGCATTGCGGGCATGGCGGTTGGTGTAGCATTCGTCGGACACGGAATATTCCGACATCGTCCCGCGAAACGCCTCAAAAGACATGCCGTCCGAATCCCGAACCTCCAGTACGCAGCCGCTTCCCGTTTGGAGAAGCTCCCGTGGCGCAAAGCGGCTCTCTCCGCCGGAACAGAGATAAAAAGAGACCATTCCGAAGCCGTTATACTTCTCCAGCTTTATTGACAACATATTCTTTGTCGGGATGGCGGCAATATAGACTTTTCCGTCCCTGATAAAGACCGGATGCGAGCCGAACACTCCCTCATACGGGGCTGCCTTGCGCCCGCCGACCCATATTTCCTCAACGTCCGAGAACATGGACGGCAGTATGAGCGAAAGCTTCATTTCCGTGATTTCCGTGTTATAGATTTTTGGCGTGTATATCGTCATCACCGTGGAGTCGCGCTGAAGTGAAAATTTTCTCCCCGCGTCGCGCAGGAGAGTGGCGTTTTCTGTCTTGCCGAGCCCCGGAACCGGATTCGGCTGGCCGGGCCGGCTGTCGTTGACAAGCAGGCGCGTGTACAATGAGCCTATGGACGACAGAACGTCCGCCCGATCATTTTTCAGGTATACAAGATGAGGCGAATCCGTCGCTCCTATGTCGATAAAGTCCAGCTCGGACGACCCCAGGGCGTAGTTCCGGGTCATATACGTGTAAACGGTTCCCGAACAGGCGGGGCACTCATACATATCTTCCGGCGCGCTTTCAAGCCGGAAGTGTTCTCCCGTATCCGTCATGGACGGGCCGACTTCCGCCGTTCCCGTCACGGCAAACGGGTAACTTTTTCCAAGGGCGATCCATTCAACGAGCTGAACAGGGCAATGGAAAACCGTGTCGATCGCAAAGACCTGACCGCATTGCATATAAGCCGCGCACCCGTGAGCAACCGCGCCGCCTATTGGGGTAAAGACCGTTGTTTTCGGATTTTTGCGGACAACGTCTCCAAGCAGCGCGTACAGAGCGGCGTTCACGTTGCTCGCGTGGGCCGCGCTGTCAACGGTGTATGCCCTTGAATACGGGCCGGCGACCGTGGACGTGGGCAAATGAAAATGCGAAAGAATCTCAAACCAAACCCGGCTCTCCAGTTCCAGCGCCAAGCGCTTTGCCTCGCCGCATACGCAGTCGTTCGCGATATCCGCAAGGCATCGCACGGTTATGCCAATATAGTTCGGACTGTTGAATTCGGACAAAAACCCCCTGCGCGTGAAAAGCTCCCTTAATTGATTTAGCCTTCTCAGCCCTGTTTCCACCCAGGACCGTTCCCCTAAAAGCTCGCCGCCCACGATGCAGCCGTAAGAGGCCAGAGCGGGGAAGTTGTCGTTGTATCCTAAAAAATCCAACTCCCTGTCTGAAATCTGCGCGTTGCTCATGACATAAGCCGCAAGCTTTTCAGACATGGTAAAGTCTATCGCACTTGCGGCTCGCCTGAGTATCCGAAGGACTGCGCAAACGGTAAAATGATTGGGTTCCAGCGGCATACAGGCGCCGATAACCGCGGCGGCTTTGTTATGACAGCCGTTTGGATAGGAAAGCGCGACGCTGGCGACCTCCATCCGCTGCAGCTGCGCCATGCCTCCCAACTCCGGGTTTTCGCCGGTCCATATCCCCTCGTCGGTAAAACCCGGCATCACGGCGTCCAGCAACAGGTTTTTCAGCTCGCCGCGCCTTTTCGACTGGCCTTCCAGATCATAAAAAACATTTCCCAGGCTGTCGTTCATAAACGCCACCTCGCCTCGCCTCGCAAATAAAATCAGCATTAAGAACATGCATTCAACTGCACAAAGATTTGGAACGCGGATTTGGCGGATATGCAAATCAACTTAAAAACAGTCCCAGACAAAAATGTAGGGCGTGCCGACCCGGCACGCCGAGGTCGGCGTGTCCGTAAATTTCGGCGCGCCGGGTCGGCGCGCCCTACAGTGACATTAATCCAATTCTAAGTTGAACTGCTATACTCATATGTCCACGATACGTCGTCGATCCATACCTCGCCCCGCCCCTTCAGCGAAAAAAGAATCTGCGACCAAAGCGCGTCTCCCGGAGCCGGATCGGTTATCAATTCAATCCTGTTCCATCGCTCACACGACGGGTAACAGCTTATTTCCTTACAAATAACTTCGCTTGTTTCCCCGCTCTTTCCCTTATACCTGGCGACTCCGAAACACGCGGCGGCCCTGAATGCCGATTTTTCTCCCAGCGAGCCCGTTATATGGGCGGTCAGGCAGTATCGCCTGCCCTCGCGCACCGGTTCCATGAAGAAATCCGGGCCGAGGAAGGCCGTCCATGAGCTTTCACTGTTTTCGCCGCTGTTTGCCAGTTGAAGAGAACGGTTGTCGCTTCTTCCCAGGATGGCCGACCACAGCGCGCCATCCCCACGCCTTCGCCACGCGAATGAGTTTCCGTCCTTATATTCCACTCCGTCCGAAAAGGAATTGACTCCGCTTACAAGCCTGGGGCAGTTTAACGAGCCGCCCTCCAGACAGCTTTTATCCTCCTCCGGCGGATTATTAGCGATTTCGTCCCGGAGCGCGCGGCTCATCGGAAATATCTCATATTCGGCCTCAAACCTCTCCCCCCGTCTGACGACCGCGTATCCCGCTCCCGGCGTGACCGCCTGCTCGCATGGGATGCCAAAGGAAAAATGCAGATCGTATCCCCAGTTGCAGATTTCAAGTATACTGTTTCGCGCGGTATCCCCAATCAGGCGATAAACCGGGTTTTCTTCCTCTTCCCACAGCAGGGCGAGCCCATCCTTAGCCAACTTAAGCGGCGGGTGAATCAAAACGTGATTGTGGCGGAAGGAGCGATAAACGCCGCTTTCATCCCGGATAATCGTGGAGGCCCATTTTTTACGCCAGCGGCTTGTATGCGCCGCCTGCCGCTCCAGCCATATTCCCGTCCAGAATCCGTCAAACTCCATTGCCGGCCCGGCGGCGTGATAAAAATACGGGTCAGTGTACTCCAGATACACAAGGAACTCTCCGCCGACCGTTCGGGCGGTGGAATAAAACCGAAAATCTTCCGTGAATTCGATTTTCTGCCTCACGCGGTATTTCAGTCCCGATTCCTCGATTGTTATGGTCACGAGCGACTCGCAGAGCGCGAACCCCTCCGAAGCGCCCGCGCGGACTTCGATCGAAAGCCGGCCGGGGTCGCTGTCGTTGACGGTTATTTCCGCGCCCGCGCCATCCCAGAAATAAGGATAAAAATGATTGGCGACCAGCGGCCACAGTATTTGCTGTATGCCGATTATGATCCCGCCGTTCGGTCTGAAACGCAAATTCCGCAATTCCAGGCTTTCCCTGTGCAGCAGCGCGACGGGGCAATCATCGCATAGTATGGATAAATTCCCTTCCGCATGGCTTACCGAGAGCCGGCGCATGAGTAACACCTCGTCGTAACATAATCATTGCAGCAGTCTGCACACGGTAAGCGCCATTAGTTTAGCGGGCGTCACATAGGCCATTTCCTCGTCCGTCACGGCAAAATCCTTGCGGTGCGGGGCGCCCGAGAATCCGCCGATCAACGGGTGTATCGCCCGGATAGCCTGGCTGACGTCCCCCGCGTCCGTCGAGTTGGGAAAATCCCCGCCTCTGCGCACAAAACCCGCGCCGCGCAACAATGCCGCTTCTTCCGCCATCAGGTCGTCCATAATGGGATCCTGTCTCAGCGGCAGATAGCCCTCCAGCTGTTCTATGCCGAGCCCCGCGCCGAAGGCGTGAGCCGCCCCCTCCAGGGCGCGGTCCACCTTGCGCGAGGCGTCGTCCATGGCCTCCTTGTTCCAGCTGCGCACATAAGTCTCCATCCTGACGTCCGCCGGAACGACATTGATCGCATCCCCGCCCTTTGTGATAATCGGATGGATACGTATGCCGTCCTCGTCCCGGAATGTCTCTCGCTGGGCCTGTATCAACATCAGCGCGGCCGACGCCGCGTTCAGCGCGTTTACGCCCTCGTGGGGGGCGCCGGCGGCGTGCGCCTCAAGCCCGGTGAACCGTATCTGCTTCGCGCAAAACCCCATGGATCGCCGTCCCAGGAAAAGATAGGGACCTTGGCAGTGCGCGTGGATCATCATGGCCATGTCTATGTCGTCGAACACGCCCCGGAACAGCATCTCTTTCTTTCCGCTCAGGCGGGACAGAATCCCCTTTTTTACCAATTCCATCCGGTATTCCAGTTGGATGAACTCTTCCGCCGGCGTCGCCAAAAAAACGGCCCGTCCGCGCAGGAAACTCATTGCGCCGCTGTTTTTCAGGCCCAAGGCGGCGCCCATCATCGCCGTCAGTCCCGCGTGGTGCCCGCAGGCGTGCGCCGCTCCGGTCGCCGGGTCGGCAAGCGGATGCCCGGGGCAGGGTATCGCGTCCAGTTCCCCCATCACGCATACCGAAGGTCCATAACCGGATCCCTGCAAATCCGCTTTTATGCCGGTGACCGCCACATCACGGACAAAGGGTATCCCCTGTTCGCTGAAAAACCGGCTGACCGCGTCGGATGTCTTATACTCCTGAAAGCCGAGCTCCGGGATCCGCTCCAGCGCGCGGCCCATTTCCAGTATTGCGTTTTTTGAAGCGTCGATAGCCCCGCAAACCGACGCTCTGATTTCCGCCAGACTGTCCATCCGGTTGATCCGCTCCTATTGTCTTGTCGTTATTCTTATTCCAGCCATGACGCAAGGTTTTCCCTTACAAAGCCGTCGTCGTTCAGTTGGGGATACATTGCGTATACCCTGTCGATCTCCTCGCTCTGTCCCGGGGAGAGCTTTTCGTTCTCGTCCAGGCACCATATGCCCTTAAAAATCCCCTGCCGGCGTAAAACCTCGTGGATACCGCTAATAGCGCCTTTGTAACCGTTCCTCGCGTCAAAAAACGCCGCGTTGCAATCGGTGATCTGAGCGCCCAGTGTAAGCAGATCGGAGGGTATTTCCTCCCGGAGCGCGTGTATTTTGTCCAGCAGCTCCACCGCTTTTTTTGTCCAAACTCCCCAATGGCCCAGAAGGCCGCCGGAAAATCCGACCTCAACCGTCTTGCCGTCTACGTTGAAGCGATATTTTGTCAGCAGATCGGTCACTATAGAATCGTCGTTGCCCGTATAGAGCGCGATCTCCTTCCTTCGGCTGGAAAACGCAGCTCCGCGCATCAAATCGACCGTCTGATACCGGTCGAACGGCGCGCACTTGACGCCTATTACGCCGGGAATCTCACAGAGCCCGTTCCAATAATCAAACCCAAGGCGCCGGCCTCCCACGGCTTCCTGCAGATAAAAACCGATCACCGGCAAAATTTTGGCGACCGATTCGGTCCGATCCAGAAGATATTCCTCTGAAACGTCCTCCAGAGCGCCGGGACTCAGCAAAACATAGTCGTAGCCCAGCTTTTTGGCAGTTTCCGCCTCGGCGAGGGCTTGCTCCGTTCTTCCGCAGACTCCGGCAATTTTTAGCTTTATCGCGCCGGTTCTTTTTTCATAGCCGCCGATCTCATCCGCCGCGAAAGCCAAAACACCGGCGTACATCCCTTTTTCGCGTATTGCGAACTGGGTGGAGTGTACTCCCACGGCCACGCCTCCCGCGCCCGCGTCCAAATAGTAGCGCAGCGACGCGCGCTGCGACCGGGCGTCGTGCTTCCGGTTTTCGTCGAGAGCCAGCGGCATCGCCGGGATCACCGTACCGTTGTGAAAATATGTCAGCCGTTCGTCCATCAATATCTGCCCTCTTTCTCCTCAAAGTGGGTGGGCTTGTTCAGAGTGCGCCCTCCGGCGAGAATCCACTCCGCCTGCCACTTGATCATGGTGCGCAGCGGCACCGACGGATATCCGAAGGTCTCGAAGCAAAGGCCCGCGTTCCCTATGATCGCCGTCGGTCCTGCTTCGCCGGAAAAGACGGGTTCGCGCCCCAGGAGTTTTCCCAGCTCGATCGCCGTCGAGCGCGTGGAAGCCGTTTCCGGGCCCGTCACGTTGATCGTCGTCACGCCGTCGGTCAATCTGGGCAAAAGCCTCAGCGCGTATTCGCTGGCGTCCGCCTGCCATATGCAGTTGAAGGCCGGGACGCCGAGTGAGACGGCATTGCCGGACATTATTCCGGAGGCGATGTCACATAAGACCCCGTAGCGAAGATCCACCGCGTAAAACAGCCTGAACAGCGCGATTTTGCTGCCGAAAGCCGCCGCGTATTCAAACATCCTCTCCCTGGCCAGCACCGAGGCGCCGTAATCCCCCACCGGCGCGGGAGGCACAGCCTCGGACGACCCGCCGTCCGCAAGCGGCGTTTGCGGGTACACATTTCCCGATGAAAACACAACGATCCTTTTTCCCTTGTACCGTTCGGATACCAGAACCGGAAGCCGCGCGTTCATCGCCCAAGTCCTGACTTCATTGCCAAACGTCCCGAACTTCAATCCGGCCATGAACACGATATTCTCCGCGTCGGGGAGGCGTTCGAGCACACCCTCTTCCATCAGGTCCGCGCTGACGGCCTCAACATGATGTTTGCGCAGAAAGGCCAGGGCCAGCGGATCCGTGAACCGCGAAACCGCAAACACCTTGCCGCGGCTGCCGGCCTTTTCCAGGGCGCGTTTGCACATCACGGCGAGCGTCGGGCCCATTTTCCCGCCCGCGCCTAAAATCAACACGTCGCCGTTTAGTCCCGACATGTCCCCTACAAGGGCTTCCGTCGGTTCGATAAGCAGATTGTCAAGAATTTCCTCTGTCCACATATGCGTCCTTCCATCTCTTTAATGATATCGTAACTATAATACCGCCCTCCGCAACTTACCATCAATAAAACGACTGTATTATACTATAAAGCTCTTGTATATAGAAGTATTATGGAAGATTCTCGACAGGATGATTTTTAATAACTATAATAAAACTGCGGCCGAGGACAAGAAATAAAGACAGGGGGAAGGCGGATATGTTCCAATACAGGCACAAAATCGCGCTCGCCAGCCTGAGCGTTTTCATTTTCCCGATTACGATATTGTTTACATTATATCTGGTGAATCTGTATAACGCTGAAAAGGGAAACCGCATACAGGCAATATCGGCGTCTTTGGACGCCGGAACGGTCAGCCTCAATAAATTGTTCGCGAAAAACGAAACGAAGATTTACATGATAAATACCAATCAGGATCTTGCCAGCTATATTACCTTGAACGGCGACACCAGGTTTCCAATCGTGTACGATCTTCTGAAAAATATTCAGTCAATGATGTCCGCGTTAAACTACGAGAGCCCGGACATTTCTTCGCGCGTTTATGTGATGAACGAAATATATGGAAGCACGGAGTCTGTCCAATATATCGAATATTTTTACCGCTCCGTCACGCCGGAAGACGGCGGGCTTATCGCGCAAATAGAGGAAATGGACGATAAGACAACCCTGTGGGTCGTCAGGTCCGTTAACAGCAAACATGGGGCCAGGCTGGAAAAGGATGAATACCTTTGCGCCTATAAGAAAAAAATGTTTTTTAACCGCATGACAGCCCTGATAGAGGTAAAAATCCCGATCTCCGAAATCAGCTCATATTTTCGGGACGCCATACCGGAAGGCAGTTTTATTTGCATGTACCTGCCAAACCGGGAACCGATTATTCTATTGCAGAACGCCGGCGCGCAGGCGGCGCCGGACGTTTTGGCGGCGGGTACCGGCAAGGCGGCCGGCGGATATATCGCCATATCCTCCCAGTACACCGCGGGGCCGTGCGGAATTTCGCTATTCGCGCCGGAGTCGTATATAAACGGCCGCCTCAATGATTTGCTGATAAGGGGCATCTTAATTTTGGCGGCGGCGATAATGATCATATTCGCGCTCATAGAAACAGTCGCGTATTTTATTACGCGCAAATTAACCGGTTTGGTCGCGAAAATCGAAGGCAACCTGGAAGAGACGCTGCAAAGGGAAGATCTGAGCGCCGACGGCTCAAAGGACGAAATCGACAAGCTCGGCGACCGGTTCAATCAGCTTGTCATAAGGACAAAACAATACTACGACGAGCTCCACCGGTATGAGATCGAGAGGAAGGGCCTGGAGTTCGAGCTTCTGCAATCCAGGATAAATCCTCATTTCCTGTATAACACTCTCGATACGCTGAAATGGACGATCAACAATGAAAAGCTGTCGGAAGTGATCGATTCGCTCGTGCGATATTACCGTATTGTGCTGAATAAAGGCGACAACATAATAGCCATCGAACTGGAACTGATTATGCTCCATGAGTATGTCAAGCTGCATATCTTTGCGTATGAGGCGGACATCCGGTATGAAATGGATATACAGCCGGAGCTGTTAAAACGGAAAATCGTCAGGGGCCTGTTGCAGCCTATACTTGAAAACGCCCTCATCCACGGGCTAAACGGATTGCGCCGGGCCGGGCTGCTGAAGCTGACGGGGAGAATGGAAGACCGGCTCATCATATTTGAGGTATGCGATAACGGATACGGCATGAGCCCGGAAAAAATAGAGTCGGTCATGGATGGCCTTAGTTTAGCCTCAACGGGCGGATATGGCATTTACAGCGTGATAAAGAGGATACACATTTTGTATGGCGAGCAGTATGGAGTAAGCATAGAGAGCGTTCAGGATCAGTATACAAAAGTGATTGTGCGTATTCCGGTATTGGACGAATAATACGAATCAAGATTCCTGTAAGGGCGGGTATGGAACCCGCCCTTACAGGATCCGCGCGATTGTCTGCCGAGTTGCGCTTACGGCGCGGCGCATGTCCCGCGCCGCGTCTACCGCTCCTAAAAGCATTGCCGGTAGTTTTTTCATTGTCTCTCCCCCCATTTTTCTCTCCCGATCGCCTCCAGCATCGCCGCGATATTTTCCGGCGGCGTGCCCGCCTGTATCGCGTGGGACGGGGCAAGGATATACCCGCCGTTTTTGCCGAGCACGCGTATCCTGTCCGCAACCTCTTTCCGAACGTCATCCGCCGTGCCAAACGGCAGCGTTTTTTGTACGCTCACGCCGCCGTGGAAGCAGAGCCGTTCCCCGAAATCGCTTTTCAGCCTCGCCGGGTCCATGCCCTTCGCGTCGAACTGCAACGGGTCAAGTATGTCGATCTCCATGCCGATCAGCCCCGGTATCGCCTCCATCACGGAACCGTCCGTATGATACATGACCTTGACGCCATAATTGTGCAGGACTTTGTTGAGCCTCGCGTGGTGGGGCTTTATCATCTTCTCCCACATATCCAGCGAGAGAAGCAGCCCCTGCTGCTGCCCGATGTCGTCCGCGGTAAAGACGATGTCGATCATACCTTCGGCGGCCCGCAGAACTTTTTCAAAGAAACCCACAAAATAGTCCGTCACCCGCCGCATGATTTCCCAAGCCAGTTCCGGCGCCTCGATCAGATCCGTGAACATGCGCTCCAGCCCTCGCATGTACCAGGAGGACTCGAAGATGTTGCCGTTGCCTATCATTACGGCGTACTCGCCGGAACGGCCCTCCCGTTCCGTCATTTCCTTAAGGCCGCTCACATCCCACCAGTCCGGCGTCGGCCAAGTAAATTCGTTCAGGCCGCTTATGTCGTTTATCTCAGCCAGCGGATAGCCGCATATCTCGTCATAACAACCGTCCCCGTAGCAGACGGGCTTTCTCTTTACTCCCCAAAGATCCACCGTGGAGCCGTCCGAAAGGGTCAGTTTCCTATCCTTGGGGCCGGCATAAACCGGACGCGCGCCGCGCAGGTCGCTGCGGCCAAGCATACGCTCATAGGCGTCGCCGGGGCTTTTCAACCCCCAATACTCCTGCAGCTTCACCAGCGCGGGCGCGTTTATGCCAAAACCCAGACTGAACGGGACGCGGTCGGTCTCCTTATGTCTCAGGCTTTCCAGAACTCGCTCCCTGGAGGTCATTTCGCTTTTCATTTTCCGGCTCGCCTGCCATTACTTCAGACTGGAGATGAAACCCTTATTGGAATTCTGAAAGTAATCATTCATTTCCGCGATACCCGCTTTGTCAATCCCGAACGATTCCATTGTCGTAAGCATATTTGCGTATTCCGTTTCAAAGGCGGCGTCGGAGTCCGCGGCCAGCACCTTCAATAACAGGTCGTTGTACTGAGTCCATCCCCCGTTGTTGAATTTCGTCCCGGCTACGGTCACGTCGGTGCCATAGCTCCAGAAATTCGTGTCGGTGCCCGTCAAAACGGTCTGGAAATCGAGATAGCTGTACCCGGGCAGATAGCCGGGGTTGTAATGCGTGTTCGCGTCATTTGCGGACCTTTTGACGTCCGGGTACATGAAAATCGGGGAGTTAGCGTCAAAGTTGGAGTACGCCTGCGGGAACCACATCTGCGACTGCTTTGCGTTGAGCATACTGCCATACAGCCCATAATACATGTTTGCCCCGGCGCTCGACCCTGCGTCGGCGTTATACACGAAATGCTGCTCCAGCTCGTTGACGGTGAACTTTCTGCCGTTCCCAGTGTCTTCCCAGAGCCCCGCCGTTTTTGGGCCCCACCACATGAGCTTCTCGCCGGTGTCGGACACCAAAAAGTCTATCCATTGCAGGAGCTGGGGCAGATCCTCTTCCTTTACGCCCTTTTTGGGAATGGCCAGATAGTTGGACTGCGGCGCCGGCACAAGCTCCATGAACCTGCTGTTCATCGGGATGTTGGTGTTCAGCCTCCTGTAACGGTAATCCTTTGTTCCCGTTATAAGAGTGTCGGTAGGTATCGCCCAGGTCGCGTAAGTCAGCGCGTATAAACCGTTGTCGCATTTGGACTGAGTGATCTGCGCGCTGTCGATCAACGATTCCCTGGACATTATGCCGTCGCGAACCAACTTATTGTAAAGTTTCATATCGTCCTTGAACCACGGCTGAAGAGCCGCGAATTCAAGCTTTTTCGTCGTGGTGTCAAAATAAGTGCCGTAGTTGTTCCAGTTTGAGGCGCCTTCCAGCCTGGGGTTCAGGTTCGCCAGCAGCGCCCACATGTCGCCGCCCTGCCTGGCATAGGTGACCTCGACCTGCTGTCCGTTTTCGTTGATATTCTCTTTTGCGATCAAATCTTTCAGATCGTAGAGCAGTTTGATAAAGTCGTCTTTTGTATTGATCGGCACGTCAAATAACTGGTCCTTGGTAAATTTGCCGTTTTGCATGTATACGTTCTCGATGTCGTTCTGCGTCATAGCGTTGGGATAGAGCTTTTTAATCAGATCGTCCCTGACCAGCATGAAGGCCCAGCCGGAAATGTCCTGAGCCGTCACGACCCTTCCGAACTTATCCATGTCGAGGTTTTTGTCCAACAGCGGCAGCGCCTGGATCTCGCCTCCGTATGGCACCGTAAAGTTCTTCCCGTCCCGTCCCCCCGACGTGGATATATTCGTCCAAACGGGGGCGTATACGCTGTCCTTGGGTATCTTTGACATGATGTGCGGGCAGTATTTAGGAATCAGTTCCGTCAGGTCATAGACGGCGTCGCCTTCCACAAGCGTTTTCAGGTCGCCGGGGTTGACAATGACGCTCGGCCAGTCGCCGGAAGCGATGACCGTCGACAGCCTCGTATTGAAGTCTGTCGAATTGTTGTCTATAAATTTTGAATAGTCCTCCGTAACGCCGGTTACTCTGGTGATCTCAGGCGTAAGGACGTCTTTGGTCGGCTTGAACCTCTCGCTGTTGCCGCCGGTCCCTTGCGCCATCCAGACGCTGATGGTAAGCTGTTTTCCTGTCCAATCCGGCATTTCGGAGCTGTCGCCGACCGAATCCGCAAGCTCCGCCAAAGTCGGCTGGGGCGTTTCGGTGGGTTTTTCGGTCGCCGCGGGCGTTTCGGTCGCCGCGGGTTTCTCGGTCGCCGCGGGCTTCTCTGTCGCAGCGGGCTGCGGCGTGGGCGTCGGGTTGTTCGCCTTGCCTGTGCAGGCGGACACCATGCCGACCAATAAAAGCGCCGCTAATAAAAGACACACGCTTCTCTTTTTCATTTACCAGCTCTCCTTTTATTTTATATGATTTCTGGACAGTTCCTAATCCTTCAGCGCGCCTATTACGGCGCCCTTCAGGAAATACTTCTGCAGGAACGGATACACCGCGATGATAGGAAGGGTCGTGGCGATGACCATGGCGGACTGCAGCGACTCCGGCGTTACGGTGGGCGTCTGCCCGCTGTACGCGCCTCTTTTGATCGAATCCATGATGGCGTTGTTGAGCGTTTCGGACTCCTTGAGCACCTGCATCAGCTTGTATTGCAAAGTGGCAAGCTGAGACTTTCCCGAAACGAACATCAAAGTCGTGGTCCAGTCATTCCAGTGATAGACGGCCATAAAAAGGCATATCGTCGCGATGATCGGCGCGCACAGCGGCACTACGATGCGCAGGAGGATCATGATGTCGTTAGCCCCGTCGATTTTCGCCGCCTCCTCGATACTGTCCGGTATGTTTGTGTTGATATATACCCTGATGATCACCATATTAAAGAAGCTGAACGAATAGGGTATGATGTACATCCAAAAGGTATTGATTATGTGTATTCTGTTGACGAGAATATAAAACGGTATCAGGCCGCCGTTCAGATACATCGGTATTATGAGAAAAATGAGCAAGGCGCTCCTTCCCCTGAATCCTTTTTTAGTAAAGGCGTATCCCGCCGCGAAAGTTATGACCAGGCTTATTATCGTCCCCGACACAACCCTCAGCGCCGATATTACCGCCGCCCGGGTTATGTCCTCCTGCTTAAACAGCGACTCAAAGTTGAGCATCGAGAACACTCTCGGAAAAACAGTCAGGCCGCCAAGCCTGGAATTCATAGGATCATTGAAGGCGATGGCCAGAGCGTTCAAATAAGGGAACAAAAAGCTGACCGTCAGTAAAATCAGGAAAGTCACATTGAATACCCGGAATACCCTGTATCCCGCATTTGACACGCGCACTCTTCCCCACCTCTTATTCCGCCGATTCCCGACAATGTGTTAAAACACGCCGATCCCGTTGATTTTTTTGGATATCGTATTGGCGGCGAATGTCAGGACAAACGCGACAATGCCCTGCATAAAGCCCACCGCGGCCGCCATGGAATAGCTCCGCTGCTGGATTCCCGTTTTAAACACCACGGTGTTGATGACCTCAAAATTTATGAACGCGTTTTGCAGGCCGTAGACTAAATCAAAATTGCTGTTGAAAAGGCTGCCCATCGTAAAAATCAGCATGATCGTGATGGTGGGCATGATACCCGGCAGCGTGACGTATCTCGCCAGCTGAAAGCGGTTGGCGCCGTCTATCTGCGCGGATTCGTACAGCGCCTGGTCGATCCCGGCTATAGAGGCGAGGAAGAGGATACTTCCCCATCCTATCGACTGCCACACGCTCAATATGAGGATATTGGGCACAAAGAAATTCGGCAGGGACAGAAAAAGGACACGTTCCGTGCCCGGTCCGCCGAACAGGACCCGCAGATCGTTTATAAGCCCGTATTTAGAATACAGATTCATGACAATGCCGATAATGGAAATCCAGGACAAAAAGTGAGGGATATAGCTGACGCTTTGAATAAGACGCTTGAACAGCCCCCCTTTCAGCTCATTGAGCAGCAGGGCGAGTATTATGGGCGCGGGAAATGTAAAGAGGATTGTCAGCGCGCTGAGATATACCGTGTTTATAACCGCGGATTTCATCGCGGGCAGCCGGAATATTTCCATAACATGCGCAAATCCGTGATTTGCCGCCATCGGGCTTCCCAACAGCCCCTTGAACATGTTATAGTCCTGAAACACCGCGATGATTCCGGGCATCGGCATATAATAAAAAACAAACGTTACCGCCACCGCCGGCACAAGAAGCAGATAGATCAGGCCGTACTTCCTGAAGCTTGCTCTCCAGGTTAATTTTGACATATCATAACCTTCCCGGTTCAATGTCATCATCTGAAGACATCATACCAGAAAATTATTATCATTCAATAAAAAATACAACTGGATTTTACCGCAAAACGATTGATCCCATTAAACTGCCGAGAATATACGGCGTTAAAGCCGTTTTTTTCTACATTCTCACTTCGCCTTTGTATTTTGCCGGAGTCAACCCTGTAATTTTTTTGAAAACCATCGTGAAGTACGATTGGTTGTTGTATCCTATCATTTCCGCCACGGCGGATGTTCTGACGTTAGGATCCAGCAGGAGTTTTTTGGCGATTTCGATCCTGTAACTCAACAGATAGTCCCCGATAGTTATGCCTGTCTCCTGTTTGAAAAGCGCGCTGCACCGGCTCGGGCTCAGGAAGACGTGTTTTGCGATCGAGGTGATGGTGAGTTCCCGATTGTAGTTTTCATGGATAAAGCTCTTTACGGTATTGGATATTTTATGTTTGCCGGGGGCGTTTTTATCGTCCAGATAATCATGAATAGATTTGATTATATTTTTCAGCCACTGTTTTACGTCCGGTATCGTCTCGAACCGGTTGAGCTTGTTCCAAATCGCCGTTTCATCGCCGAATATGTCGTTGAATGTTTCACCGGTTTCGGTTATTACGATGGCGGAAATGTTTATTATCGTAAAAGTGAGGTTTCTGTTATAGGGATTATTATTCTGCGCCGCGCTCTCAGTGCCATAAAACTTTTGCAGGAACTGTTCGATATCGTTTTCGTCCCCGTAAGAAATCAGCGCCTTTATTTCTTTGTACACGGAAGCGATATCGGCCGATCCTTCAAAAGGCGTCAGCTTGGTGTCCTCTATTGACTCATAAAGGACAACCGGGCTGCTGCTCCCGTAAAAGCGCGTTTTTTCCGCGGTTTTCGCCTGCTCGTAAAGCCTCGGGATCTCGGTTATGCTTTTTGTGTTCTTGCTGAGCCCTATATGAACCGACAGCTTTAATCTGTCAATAATTTCATAGTACATACTGTCGAGCACGTTCAACAGACCGCTTTTGTCAAGCAGTCCGTTTTGAGATTCATCTTTTATTTTTTTGCCGGAGTCATAGTCCGTACCGACATGCCCGCCGTATACTCCGTTTCTGTATATGATCAGTATGGCATATTCGTTTTCCGACATTTGTATCGCGTTGAGGTACACGGATTCCGCAATCGGCTTGGAATTATACGAATGAATCATTTTCTTCATAGTATGCGTTAAAAAATATTTATCCTCAATAGCGGCGCTCAGTTCTTCCTGATATACCCCGACCGACGCGACCCAGAAACAATCGTCCTCGTGTACGTCAAAGCTCAAAAACGCGAGCCATTGATCGATTGTCGCAAAGTCATTGAAATTCCCAAGAAGCAGTTCTTTTATGAATTGCTCCTGTACCAAAGGCAGAGCTTTCGCCATCTGCTCCAGCATTTCCCGCCTTTCGCATTCATGAGCTTTGGAAGCCTCTATGCCGGCGATGATTTTCGAAACCACTTTTTCCAAATCCTCAGCCAGCACGGGTTTGAGGACATACCCATCCACATACAGGTCAATAGCGGACTTCGCAAAGGCAAAATCCTCATGGACGCTTAAAAAAATAACCCTTATATCGGAATACCTGCTTTTGACGAGCCTGGTAAGCTCGATCCCGTTCATCACGGGCATCGCGATATCAGTCAGAATAATGTCCGGTGTGTTTTCCCGGATAAAATCAAGCGCCAGCTGGCCGTTTGAAACGGCGCCGACGATTTCGACCCCATATTTTTCCCAGTCGGTTATATTCCGCAGCACGCGCAACTCAATCGGCCTGTCGTCCACAAGCAGCAGCTTATACATTTCCGCGCGAACTCCTCCCGGAGAATCAAGCCGTTTCATCATAATTTTTGCGGTAAAATGACGTTTCTTATTGCCGCTAATAATAACTCAATCATTTGCATTTTACAATACGACGAAAGTATGATGATGTTTTGGAAAATGACGAGGAATCGGACGAGGAAGATGAGGACGAGATGGAAATGTGACGGTTCCCCGAAAAACACGGCAACTACACCGTATTTACGCAAAACACTTGAAATAATCGTGGATTTAATCTATGATATAGCAGAGGCTATTAAGCAAAAGCAATAAAGTTGAGGCGATTGTGATGGCAGTTTATTCGATTGAACAGATAAAAGAACGCATCACCCCGATAGCGCAAAGTTACGGGGTAAAACGTGTTATGCTTTTTGGCTCGTATGCCCGCGGCGAAGCGACGGAGGACAGCGACGTAGACTTGCATATATGGTGCGGAAATATCCGCGGGCTTTTTCAGTTGTCAGGATTCAGGTTGGATTTAATTGACGCTTTGGGAAAGGAAGTTGACGTTGTTTCGCATGGCGGTATGCGTAAAAGATTCTATGAGCGCATAAAGGATGATGAGGTGGAGATTTATGGCTGATATAAACCGCGACATTGAAATATTGAAAGGCATAACCAACACTGAGTTAAGTACAAGCTCAAGCAAGGCGCGGGATTATCCGGGGCTTTTCGCCGTCAATTGACACAATTGCTGTCAAAATTGCTGTCAAAACCTACTGCGCAATGATTTGTAGAGAACGCAAACATTCAGAGCACCCTCGGAAACCATTTATTGCTATCCGCGTAGGGGCGCGCATTGCGCGTCCGCGGACGGCCAATGGCCGCCCCTACATGGGGTACGTTAAATTGGTTGTATATTTATAACCCTGTATTCATGCGGGTTTGGAGTTTCCGAGGTTACTCAATTCAAATAACAGGGGTAAAAAATGGAGCCGTCTTCGGGATTTGAACCCGAGACCCCTTCCTTACCATCAAGGCGCAGGTATTGATTTTCACCCTATTATATTTTATACGACCTCTATTAGAGTATCCGCTTGCAGACACTATGCGGTGACGTTAATTGATACCGTTGCTGTCAAAACTGCTGTCAAAATACAAGTATAAACGTGGTGATGCAAGCTAATATCTGATGTTGTGTGGAATTAATGTAGCCTTGTATTGGGGCATTGAAAATAGTGGATAAACCGTTTTGGATAAGGGACTGTGCGTAATCTGCGTTGACGTCTTTCAACTTGGGCACAAATTAGTGACTCCTAATATATTGGTGTCATGGCACAATAGGTTACTCAAAATATATAGTGATTGGGGACGCGAACATGGATATTGAACGTTTAGCTACTGCAGCGATTAAAGAACGGATTTCGTTCTGCAAGGGGCTGTCTCCATTTATCGCTGATGGTGATAAAGAGCCTTCCTGGGATGGGCACATATATGTGTACCCTAACGATGAAAAGAAAAAATCAGAGTTAATAGACAGAATTCCCGTTCAAGTCAAAGGGAAGAAGAAGGTCGTAAAAGAATCAGCCATGACAATCAGTTTTGGCGCGGAGGTATCCGACCTTACTAATTATGATAACGCTGGCGGCGTCATCTATTTCGTCGTTATAATCGGTGACAATAGAAGCAAGCAAATATTCTATAAATGTCTACTACCATTTGATTTGCATTGTATTCTGCGAGACGTTGAAATAGGCGATACAAAATCCATAACCTTGCGAAGAATGCCTGATGACGACGAGTCAATTATGCAGATATTTCTATCGTTCATTGCTGATAAAAAACGCCAAGCAACTCAAATTATCTGGTCAGAGGAACAAGCAGTCGCAGCTGTAAAGGAGGGTGCATCGTTTCAGTTTCATATTCAACCGAAAACTGCTATTAATAATCAGTTTGAAATGTTACAAGAGGTTACAACACAACCTTTTTATCTGTATGTACTTACAAAAGATGGTGTTGAATTTCCGTATGCAAAAGTTGAAGAGGATTACCCCAAGATGACTCGGCAATCAATAGATAAACCCGTGTATATAGGCGATGTTAAGTATTATGACGAGTTTTGTTATGGATATGAGAACGGGAAAGCGTATCTATATATTGGTCGTGCGCTTAGAATCCCAATTGTAGAGGCAACTGTTGAGGAGAACAGCTCATCGAAAAAGACCAATTTCACATATTCCCTTACCGGATCGCTTTCCGAGAGAATCACCGACAGCGATTTTTTGCTTGCTCTGTCACAATACAAAATAATACGTGTTGGAAATGCCATGATGCCCGAAATCAATATGAATAACCACGCGGAAGTTTTAAGGTTAAGAGAAAGAAATAGTGATCTCAAGAGAATCAAATCCGCTTTTGACTTTTTTGGCGTAAAAGACGATCTCGACATGAACAATTTGGTCATCACCGATTATCAAAATATCAACGATATCGTTCTGGCAGCAGAAGGCAATGAGATAACTTATAAGGAAAGCAATCTTCAAAATCTATTTTACGTCAACAAAAAAATAGGCAATGTTCTTATCCGGGTATTGTCAAGGAAAGATGAAGATGACGGAGGTTATAGACTTTTTAATGCTTTTATTGATGAAGCTCACGTTAAACTGGTATTGTCTACACACGATAGTGACAGAAAAACAATTGAGCCTTGGTCTTTATTTATACATATGAGAGCTGCGGATTTTCTGTGTTCAAATATAAATTACGATATGATCCTCAATTCATTAAGAAAGATGAAGCCAGAAGACTTGGAATTTATAATCCTAACATCGGAAACTCAAAGCATCTCTGCGAACAATATGCTTTTAGAGATAGTTAGGGCTTATGATTCACAGTCTACAAAAAATGAAGAATTATTGCGCTTTGCTGAAAAAGTGGCAGATATTCTTTTAAGTAATGACCCCGTGTCAATAGTCAATAAACTACAAATAGTTAAACGCCAACGCCCTTTGTCAAATGATGAAATATCTGATTTGGTTATTTTACGAAATAAGAGAAAACAAAAAAAATATATCAAATGCGCAATTGCTATTCTTTTAGATGAAACCGAAGATGCAAAAAGGCTGCTTGATGAACTTCCTGAGAAGGAAAGAAAAGCAATAACCGATTATCCTCTGTACTCTTTGATCAAGTCATAATGTTATTTTTTGCCAGAATCCGGCTGACCGTGGTGTAGTGGCATCCATACAGATTTGCTAAGGCCATCATGGTCATCCCACCTTCGTATTTTATCGCCAGCTCTTCTCTGAGTT
>Ga0209629_10000284_pt1 | contig 26481 bp, 20 predicted proteins | sample TergutCu122P5_FD_187286 | JGI IMG/M metagenome (GOLD analysis project Ga0209629, IMG submission 187286) | Cubitermes ugandensis P5 segment gut microbial communities from Kakamega Forest, Kenya - Cu122 P5 (SPAdes) (version 2) | ecosystem: Host-associated > Arthropoda: Insects > Digestive system...
CGAGGACCGGAGGGCGAATCTCCTGAAAGGCGAAACGCGCGAAAATGTCGCGGGCGGTTTCCTCGACCCGCCGCCACAGCCCGGTCTCTTCGGGCAAAATATCCTTGAAGCCGTTCAACGCCGCAATTTCCACATCTTCCTCCAATTGCAAATCTGAGTTGAGCCGGGCAGTTAAACCGCTGGCCGGGTATTTTGTCAAGGATGGCTGGAAAACTTGCCGTCTCCTGGCCTGGCGTGCTACGCTGCCCGGCGGAAAGCTTTACAAAACAATTTCAACAAAAACATAACCATGCCAATCCGCTTCCGCTTCCTGCCACTTGTACTCCTCGCCGTTTTCCTTTACGCCAGCCCCATCGAAGCCGAGAGCCAAGGCCAAACCGCGACAGCCAATCCACCCAGCCACGCTTCGGCCATGACCATGACCCAGGCGGCCATCCTCGGCGTGGTCGAGGGTTTGACCGAATACCTGCCGGTTAGCTCGACCGGCCATTTGCTACTGGCGCAAAAGGTCATGGGCATCGGCGAAGGGCCCGGCCTCTCCGCCGAAGAGGCGGCGCGGCAAAAGGACGCCATCGACGCCTATATCGTCTGCATCCAGGCCGGGGCGATTATCGCCGTCCTTGGCCTCTACTTCCGCCGCGTCCGCCAGATGCTCGCCGGCCTCGCCGGTAAAGACGCCTTTGGCCGGCGGCTTGTCATCAATATCCTCGCCGGTTTTCTGCCGGCGGCGGTGATTGGTCTCGCCGCTAACAAATACATCAAAGCCTGGCTGTTCGGTCCCTGGCCGGTGGTGGCGGCCTGGTTCGTCGGTGGCGTCCTCATCCTCGCCGTCCATTACCGTGGCACCGGGCGCGGCCGCGCCAGCCTCACCCTCGAAGCCATGACCTGGAGAATGGCCCTCGTGGTTGGCCTGTGGCAATGCCTGGCCATGTGGCCGGGCGTCAGCCGCAGCCTGGTTACCATTGTCGGCGGTGTCGTCAGCGGACTAAGCCTGGCGGCGGCGGTGGAATTCAGCTTTCTGCTCGGCCTCCTTACCCTGAGCGCGGCCACGGCCTATGACGCCCTCAAGCACGGCCACGAGATGCTCACCCAGTTCAGCCCGGCGGCCCTGGCCACAGGCCTGGCTTTCGCCTTTATTTCGGCGGTGGCGGCCATCCGCTGGATGGTCGGCTATCTGAACAAGCACGGCATGGCCATCTTCGGCTACTACCGCGTCATCCTCGCTTTGGTGGTCGGCGGCCTGCTCCTGACCGGTCATATAAACTGATGTTTCCTTTTGAAGATGGCAAACCGCTTGTCGCCCGCGGATAAGCACCGCGGCTGCGCTGTCATTGGCGCTGGGCCGGCGGGCCTGATGGCCGCCGATGTTTTGTTGCAGGCCGGTATCGCCGTCGATTTGTACGAGGCCATGCCGGCGCCGGCGAAGAAGTTGCTCGCGGCCGGCGGCGGCGGTCTCAACCTGACGACGGTGGAAGAATTTCCCGCTTTCCTCGGCCACTACCACGGGCGGGAAGAACTACTGCGCCCTTTTCTGGCCGCCTTTGGCCCGCGCCACATACGGGCCTGGGCCGAATCACTCGGCGTCGCCACCATGACCGGTGCCGGTGGTAAAATTTTTCCGGTTTCGCGCACGGCGGTGGAACTGGTGGGCAACTGGCTGGCCCGTCTGAACGATATGGGCCTGCGCCTGCATCTTGGCCACCGTTGGCTCGGCTGGGACGAAACCGAGCGGCTGCGCTTTGCCACGGGCGAAGGTGAAATTGCTGTCCCGGCCCAGGCCACGATTCTTGCCCTTGGCGGCGGCAGTTGGCCGCATCTCGGTTCGACCGGCGCCTGGCAGCGGATCCTCGCCGCCGAGGGTTGCGCCATCCTCCCCTTCCGTCCGGCCAACTGTGGCTTTGAGGTCGATTTCTCCGAACATTTTCGCGCCCGCTTCGCCATGGCGCGGCAACCGTTGAAAAATGTGGTACTCAGCTTTCAAGGTGAAGGGGAAAACTTTTGCCGGCGCGGCGAATGCCTGGTGACGGAGTACGGCCTGGAAGGCGCACTGATTTACGCCTGTGGCCGCTTGCTGCGCGATAGCCTGGAAGCCGGGCGGGAGACTCTGGCACGTTTCGATCTTTTTCCCGATTCATCGCAGGCGACGCTGGCGGCAAAACTGGAGCATCCGCGCGGGCGGCGTAGCCTGGCCAGCCATTTGTATAAATGCCTGCGCCTTACGGGAATTCGCCGGGGTCTTGTCTATGAATTTATCGACAAAGACACCTTCACCGATGCGGAGGCTTTAGCGGCGGCGCTAAAGGATATCGCCATTCCGCTGACGAGGCCACGCCCCTTGGCCGAAGCGATCTCGACGGCCGGTGGCCTGTCTTTTGCCGAACTCGACGGCGAACTAATGCTGCGCCGCCGCCCCGGCGTCTTCTGCGCCGGCGAGATGCTCGACTGGGAAGCGCCGACCGGCGGTTATTTGCTGACCTGCTGCCTGGCCACCGGACGGGCCGCTGGGCTCTCGACGCGAAATTGGCTCGAGAAATAGCCTACTTTGCAAATGGCCAAGAAGCGGCTACGCTGTGCTCTCACTCTCAACCCGAGGAGACCGCCCGTGAAAACCACCCTGCATCCATTTTTTACCCTGGCCATCGGCCTGGCCCTCCTGCTTATCGCCGCCTGCTCGCCCGTGCGGATCAATCAGGAGTATGCGCCATCGACCGATTTTACCACCATCCACAACTACGGCTGGCGGACCGCCGCCCCCACGGCCAACGCCGACCCGCGCATCAACAGTCCGCTTTTACAGCAGCGATTTCGTGACGCCATCGAGCAAACCTTAAACCAGCGCGGCTACCGGCAGGAGGCGCCGCCTGACGTTCTCATTGATTGCAGCCACGCTATCATCAGCCGTCCCGATGCCGATCCCGATCAATTCGATACCGGCGCGGGTCTCGGGTTCGGCCGCCGCCCGCTTATTGGCGGGCTTTCCAGCGGTACGCCAAGCCTTCGGCAGTATGATACCAGCGTTTTGACCATCGACATCTACGATGCCGGCGGTAAGCGGCTGCTCTGGCGAGGCACCGGTTCGGCAACCCTCACCACCTACGATAGCCCATCCGAGTTAACGGTGGCGGTGAATCGCATGGTGACGGCCATCCTCGCCCAATTTCCGCCATCGGTCAAACCCTGAACCAAGCAGGAGGAATCGTCATGGAAATCGGCCCCACCACCCCCATCGGTTTTATCGGCACCGGCGTTATGGGCGCCAGCATGGCCGGACATATTCTGAAGGCCGGTCATCCACTGCATATCTTCAGCCGCACGAAAAAAAAAGCGGAAAAACTCATCGAAGCCGGCGCCATCTGGGAAAAATCGGTGGCAAATCTCGCCGCCAAATGCCCGGTCATTTTGACGATGGTCGGCTTTCCTTCCGACGTGAAGGATGTGTATCTCGGCAAACAGGGCCTCTTGAAAAAGACCAAGCCGGGCAGCTACCTCATCGACATGGCCACCTCGCCGCCGGATCTGGCCCGTAACCTGTACGAACAAGGGCAAAAATGCGGCCTGCATGTCCTCGACGCGCCGGTGACCGGCGGCGACATCGGCGCCCGCGAGGCCAAGCTGTCGATCATGGTCGGCGGCGACGAGGCCGATTTTCAGGCCGTGCTGCCGCTGTTGCGCCTCATGGGGACAAATGTTGTTCACCAGGGCGAGGCCGGAGCCGGGCAAAGCGCCAAGGTCTGCAATCAGATTGCGCTGGCTGGCACCATGCTTGGCGTCTGCGAGGCCCTGGCCTACGCCGATGCCGCCGGCTTATCACCGGAAAAACTGCTCGCCTCCATCGAACACGGCGGCGCCGCCAGTTGGGCGCTGTCGAATCTGGGACGGCGGATCATCGAGGGCGATTTCAGGCCAGGCTTTTACATCAAGCATTTCGTCAAAGATCTGAGGATCGCAAGCGATGAGGCCGAAGATCTGGATCTCTTCATTCCTGCCACCGACCTGGCGCTGTCCCTTTATGAGGACATGGATAACGACGGCTACGGCGACCTCGGCACCCAGGCGCTCTACGGCATGTACGTCGATGATACTGGCGATGACGATGGCTGGCTCTTCGGTGAGGATGATGGTGATTTCGAGGAGGATGAGAACGATCTGCTCAATCTGCTGCCGGATGAGGATGCCAGCGACGACTACGATGACAAGCCCCGGCGGAGGTGAGGCATGGCCTTATCGGTGGTCGATCTCTATAAGTCGGTGCTGCCGCGCACCAACTGCCGCGACTGCGGTTTCCCGACCTGTCTGGCCTTTGCCGGCAAGGTGGTATCGGAACAGTATCCGTTGAAAAACTGCCCGCATATTCCGCCGGATGTGCTGGTAAAAAGCGAAGCGGAACTGGCCGAGCAGTACGCCAAGGGCCTGTGGCTGCGCCGCGACCTGGCCGCCGACGCCCTCAAATGGGCCAAGGAACGAGCCGCCGCGCTCGCGCCCGCCGATTTGGCGGCGCGTCTCGGCGGTGAACTGGTCGCGGGCAAAAATGGCCCCGAATTGCGCCTGCCCTATTTCACCGGTTTTCTTCGCATCGCCGGCACCGAAATCCGCCGCGAGGATGGCAGTGAGTTGGGACGCTATGAGCAGGTCTTCATCCTCAACCACCTGGCCCAGGGCGGCTGGCGCCAGCCGGCGGGCATTTGGAAGGGCTTCATCGAATTTCCCAACACTGTCTCAAAGGCGGTGACGATGCAAAAAGCCGTCGAGGCGCCGCTGGTCGCGCGTTTCGCCGGAAAAACCGGGGAGTTACGGCAACGGGCCGAGGCCATGGGCGCCACCAGCCTGGTCCTCGCCGACAGTTCAGCCCAGCTTTCTCTCTTGCTCGTGCCATTGCCCAGGGTGCCGGTGGCGCTATTGTTCTGGGATGGCGGTAGCGATTTCGCGGCGCAGGCGAAACTGCTGTTCGATGAAACCGTTACCGAACACCTGGATATTGAATCCATCGTCTTCATGTCCGAGCGCATCCGCCAGTTGCTCACTGGCGACGAGGGCTGATTCCAATTCTATTTCAATTTAACCCTCTCTCGGCCCTGCGGGAGAGGGAAAAACGCGAATATTCCGCGAATTATCTCCCCTCTCCCATGTGTGGGAGAGGGGCCAGGGGGAGAGGGCTAGCGAATCCTGAAATTGGAAATGGGCTGAAACGGCATACCATATTGAGTATGCCTTATCGGGCAGCGTAGGGATATATTGTGGTGTGGTGAAAAAATCGCTTGCAATCCGCCGCCGGTCCGGCTTTATTGGTGCAGTCAGGTTCCTCAACCAGAGGATGAAAAGGGAACTCCGTGTAAATCGGAGACGGACCCGCCGCTGTAAGCGGGGACGGCCGCCGCATGAAGTCACTGAAGCGATTCGGGAAGACGCGGCGCGCCGGACGATCCGCGAGTCAGAAGACCTGCCTGGCATCGAGTCGGCATCCCCGTGGAGTGGGATTGCCGGGCGCATCCGTGGAAAATCAGGGACCTCGGACCAAGCGATTGGCCCGGGGTTTTTTATGCGCTTCCTCCGGGCTATAACCTGTGGAGGAGATGGTTATGATGGAACGGGTGACGATGGAACAGGCTTTGTTTCGGCAGCAGATTGTCGCGATCCGCGATTGGGACGCCTATCAGGCCAGCCTGCTTGGCAAGGCCGGCCGCCGATGGCCAGCGCCGGCCAGCCTGACCAAACAGGCGGCACCGGACGGTAAACAAAAAACCAAATAAATTCCAGCGCTCCCTTCGGCTGGCTGCCACGCGCCCGGAAAGCCTCGAGGGCGCGTGGTTCTACGTTCCGAAAAGCTGTTGACACCCCTGGCCGCGCCATATATATTCGTCCAGTTTCGCGCCATAGTAAATGGACGGCGCGATTTTTCATTCATTCCTCGGTAGCTCAGTCGGTAGAGCAGGTGGCTGTTAACCACCCTGTCGGCGGTTCGAGTCCGTCCCGGGGAGCCAGAAATCCGGACGAGGCTCGATTGATTTATCACGGTCGAGCCTCGTTTTGCGTATCGGGGCGTAGCGCAGTCTGGTTAGCGCGCCTGCCTTGGGAGCAGGAGGTCGCGTGTTCGAATCACGCCGCCCCGACCAACGTATTTCCCAATCAGACATTTACTCCAGCCCACGAAAACGCCTTTAATTCAGAGTGAGAAATGTCATCCGACGTTGCCATCGCGGTCGAAAATCTTTCCAAGTGCTATCAGATTTACGATAAGCCGCATCAACGTTTGATGCAGATGCTGTGGCATGGCCGCCGCAATTACTATCATGAATTCTGGGCGCTGCGCGATGTCTCGTTTGAGGTAAGGCGCGGCGAGGCCATCGGCATTGTCGGTCGCAATGGCAGTGGAAAATCGACCCTGCTCCAACTCATCTGTGGCACTCTCCACCCGACGGCCGGGCAAATCCAAACCAATGGACGGATCGCAGCGCTCTTGGAACTGGGTTCCGGTTTCAATCCCGATTTCACTGGCCGTGAAAACGTATATATGAATGCCACCATCCTGGGCCTCAGTCAGGAGGAAATCGAAGCCCGTTTCGATGACATCGCCGCTTTCGCCGATATCGGCGCTTTTATCGAGCAGCCCGTGAAGATGTACTCGAGCGGCATGTTTATGCGTCTGGCGTTTGCCGTGCAGGCCATGGTCGATCCCGATATTTTGATTGTCGATGAGGCCCTATCGGTCGGAGACGTCAGGTTTCAAGGCAAATGTTTCGACCGGCTGCGGCGGTTGAAAGAAGCCGGCACCAGCATCCTTTTGGTGACGCATTCCACCGATCAAATCGTCACTCACTGTAATAGGGCGATTTTAATCGATAATGGACGCATGGTGGAAATGGGAAAGCCTAAACGTATCGCTAACCTCTATCTTGATATGCTGTTTGGCCGTGATATTAGTCGGCAAACAGACACGGCCAAATTAGAACAAACGGATAACACGGCACCGCCTGCCACCATTGCCGATGTCGCGAAAGCGGATGATTTTCCTTTGGATAATCAGCAGGATGTATTTTCCACGCATCCCAATTACAACGAATACGAATATCGTTGGGGAGACCGGGCAGCCGAAATCCTTGATTTTTACCTGGAAGCGGATGGAATTCCCTATCCGTCCGTTCTTGTCAGTGGCCAGCTCGTTACCCTGGCGATTTCGATCCGTTTTCTCCGGCCTCTCGTTGCCCCTATTTTGGGCATCGAAATTAAAACCAAGGAAGGCGTCAGGGTGTATGGCACGAACTCTGAGTTACTCAACGCGCAAGAATTCAGGGATTATGGTAAACTTGGTACTATAATTCATGCCGTGGCTCGCTTTTCCTGCCGTCTCGCTACCGGCGATTATTTCATTTCGCTGGGCATCGCCACCCATGAAGGAGCGGAGGTGGTTCCCCACGACCGCCGTTACGACTCGATCCATCTTCATGTCGCTCCCACCAGCGCCTTTTACGGTCTGACCACCCTCGACCTTGACCTTACTTCATCACAAATTCCGTAAGAAAGTTCCCATCACAAAAAATAAGAAAAGCTCTCGCAGTATGATTATATTGACAACATGCGCATATGTAATACGATGAAAAATAAACCACAAAAGAGGGTTAATCCATGGAAATGACTAACATCAATATTCGGACGGAAACTATGGTTAAGGCTCAGGCCCAGACGCTTTTTACGGAACTGGGGCTGGATATGACAACGGCCATCAACATGTTCCTGCGCCAAGCGGTGCGCGAACAGGCGCTCCCGTTCCGGGCGCGAATCGGCGATGAGTATGAAGCCACGCTGCGTGCCAGTTTGGCGGAAATGGAAGCGGGCGCGTCAGGGTATTCTTTGGACGAATTTTCGGCAATGCTGGACAAGGCCATGGAGCGAGGAGCGGCGCAACGTGCCTAATGCGGAGCGCGTTTACAAAATCTCAGTCATGCCAGCCGCCGCACGGAAGGTGGCCAGCCACATCGAATTCCTCAGCCGTGTCAGCCCCGCGGCAGCCGCCAGATTGCGGCATTCACTGGAAACCGATATCGCGGATTTGCGAACCAATCCAGACCGTTTCGGCCGGTACGAAACGGCCATTTCCACCGACAAAAACTTACGCAAACGTTTGAGCGGCAGGCGGTATTGGATTGTTTTTGATCTCGGCGAAGAGATTATCACAGTGGTCGATGTGCAAGATTGCCGACAGCACCCGGATAACAACTTGGTTTAGGACCATTCCGTTCCATTAAGCAGTGCTCAAAAGGTAGGAAGATGACATATCACGTTTCACTTGATCAGTGCGGTTATTCTTTGCCGGAAAAAGAAAAAATCTGGATTCGTCCGGATTATGCGGGCATCGCCTACAGCGACGGCGATGAAGTGGAGCGTCGCCTGGCGGATATCATTGCCGCCGCCAGCGATTGTTCGGTGCTGTCGCGGGAATTGTGCCGGCACATTACCGACTGGCCATCGCGATATCATCTATCACAGCTTCGCGCCAATCTGCTGCGTCCATTCGCGGCATTGCTACCAGGCAAAACCGTACTGGAAATCGGCGCCGGCATGGGGGCGCTCAGCCGTTATCTTGGTGAAAGCGGCGCCGAAGTCCTGGCTCTGGAAGGATCACCGCGCCGGGCGGCCATTGCCCGTTCCCGCACCAGGGAATTGGCGAACGTCACGGTAATCTGCGAAGATTTCAGCGCCTTTCAGTTGTCCGAACAGTTCGATATTATCACCCTGATTGGCGTATTGGAATACGCGCCGCTCTTTTCCACCGGCGATGAGCCAGCGCGGCGGATGCTGGAAAAAGTGCGCAGCCTCCTCAAGCCCGGTGGTCAGTTGCTGCTTGCCATCGAAAACCAACTGGGGTTGAAATACTTTGCCGGGGCGGCTGAAGACCACCTCGGCCAGCCGATGTACGGCCTGGAAGGACTCTACCGGGAAGGGCAGCCCCGCACCTTCGGGCGTAAAAAACTCGCGGAACTGCTCACGCAAGCCGGTTTTACCGGGCAGGAGTTTTTCGCGCCATTTCCCGATTACAAATTGCCCGTCTCGATTGTCAGTGAACGGGGGTTTGCCCAGCCACTCTTTGATGCCGCCAGTCTCGCCTGGCAAAGCTGGCGATTTGACCCACAACTGCCGCCGTACAAAAATTTTTCTTTAGAGTTGGTCTGGCCGGAAATTGCCGAAAATGGCCTGGGTCTGGACTTGGCCAATTCTTTTCTCGTCAGAGCGCAAGCAGGAGAACTCCCACCTTTTGCTTCCGAGACTTTGGCTTGGCATTACGGCGGTTCGCGCCAGTCGGTCTTTTGTAAAGAAACGCGCTTTGCGTTCGAGGAAGAAGAAATCACCGTTCATTACCAACCTTTCAGCAATGTGCCACCTCCTTCGTCCACGCTCCTATCTTTTCACCTCGCCGACAGCGCGGCATATTATCCGGGAATACCCTTATCGTATGTAATGATGCGCCTGATCACGCGGGATGGCTGGCGCGTGGATGAATTCACCACGCTGCTGCGGCACTATCTCGATATTGTCGAAAAATTCATTGTTAGCCTTGGCCTGCCGCCGGTAAGAATTGAGAGCGTCGATACCATGCTTCCAGGCCAATGCTTCGATGTAATTCCACAAAATATCATGAGCCTGCCGCAAGGAGAGTGGCGGGTGATTGACCAGGAATGGAGTTTGCGGCAAGAAGTTTTGGCGGGCTATATGCTTTTCCGCGCTGTTATGGCATTGACATGGTACACAACTCGCTTCGGCCGCTGCACCGATCAAGCGGTTGTCAGTAATTCCGATCTCCTGGCTATCGCTTTTCGTGCCATAGGTGGCCAGCTTGCCGAGGAACAGCTTGTTGCTTATCTGGAACTGGAGGCGAAAGTACAAAGCGTCGTCAGTGGCTACCCAATACCGGTGGATACGGACTGGGGGCAGCATCTGTTGCCAGATCAGTTATTACACCACTACGTTATTCGGCAAAATGATACCATTGCCCAACAAAATCTCCGGAATGTGGATCAAAATGCGCAAGTTGCTGAACTGAACGCGGAATGTCAGCGACTCCTTGACTGGTCAGCGGACGAAATTTATAAACGCGATGTCGAAATCAATTCCATTACCGCCCAAAAAAATCAGACAATTGATGTGATCGAGACGCATTTTTGTCAGGCGGTCGAACAGATTCGTGATCGTGATCGTATAATTGACCAAATCAACGCAGAACGCGACCGAATGCTCGCCTCGCGCAGTTGGCGACTAACTGCCCCGTTACGCTCTTTTGGAGTGCGCTTGCGCGGCCTTAAAAAGGCAATAACGGCATCATCGTCTCTCCAACAAGCCCAAACGTCTATTTCAAATAGTATTATACGACAGGAATTGCGACAAACCCGAGAACAACTGGAACATACACCACTGTTTGACGCCGAATGGTATCTTGCTCAATATGCCGATGTGGCACAGGTCGGGATTGAACCTTTACAACACTATATCGAGCACGGCGTAGCGGAAGGACGCAATCCTAATCCTTATTTCGATACCGCCTGGTATCTGGAGACGTATCCTGATGTTGCCGCTGCCGGTGTCAACCCTCTGTTGCACTACATAAAGTATGGTGTGGCGGAAGGACGCGATCCAAGCCGTTTTTTTAACACAAATTATTATCTACGGCACAACCCGGATGTCGCCCAGTCCGGCATGAATCCCCTGCATCATTTTTTGGCTTATGGGCAAAAAGAAGGCAGAAAGTCACTGGCTCCCGGAGATACCGCCGCCCTTGCGATCCGGCCTGGGGAATCGAATCCACGGCGCGTGTTGGTAGCGGATTACCGGATTCCCCGGCCTGATGTCTCCGCAGGTGAGCTGGCCACGGTTGGTATCCTGCATGATCTTTGCACGCTCGGTTTCGAGGTGGTTTTTGTTCCTGGGAACTTTTTCCCCGATCCTCACTATGAGCAAGTATTGAGTACGCCAGGACTTTCTTTCATCACCTCAGCGTCGGGCTATCTTTCTCCTGCCGATTATCTCGCGCGTGAGGGGCATACTTTTGGCCTTTTTTACTTCTTCCGCATCGATGTCGCCGAGGCCATGCTAGAAATTGCCAAAGCGGCGTCACCGCAAGCGCGCATTATCTTTCATGCCCCCGACTTGCACCATTTACGGGAAACAAGGGAGGCGCGACTTGAAAGAAATCCGGTTAAAGCGGCGCGGGCGAAGATGACAGAAGAACGGGAAATGCGCATTTTCGGCCAATCCGACCTAGTTGTTGTTGTCAGTCCTGTTGAACATCAAATCCTGCAGGAACGGCTTCCCCAGAAAAAAATAGCACATTTCCCCGTGTTGTATGCGCCAGTTTCCACCGAGCCAACTGGGTATGAAAAGCGAAAGGATATGTTTTTCCTTGGTGGTTATGCGCATCCTCCCAATGTGGATGCTGTGCTGTGGTTCGCCACGGAAATTTGGCTGCTGATTCGCGAAAAACTTCCCGACGCCATGTTTCACATCATCGGCGCCGAGGCCCCGGAACAGTTGCGACGGCTTGGCGAATTACCGGGCATTCGTTATGTCGGCTATGTTGAAAACCTTGAGGAAGCACTTGCCACCATGCGCGTCGGTGTCGCCCCACTGCGCTATGGCGCGGGCATTAAAGGAAAAGTCGCCGCTACCATGGGGTTGGGCATCCCCTGCGTCTGTACCAGCATCGCCGCCGAAGGCATGTACCTCCATAATGGCGAACAGGTGCTTTTGGCGGATACGCCTGAAGATTTTGCCAACGCGGTCGTTCAGCTTTATACCGATGAATCTTTATGGCAAGTCATTTCAGAAAAGGGCCGCCAGCATATTGACCAGCATTTCGGCAAAAAGGCGAATACTCGGAAATTCATATCTGTTCTCCAACAGGCCCATGCCTTACCTATTAATTTATATATCGGTTTTTGCAAAAAAATCACTCCCGACACATTACCTGCGTCTCTTCCGCCGGATGCGCCGGAGGTCTCCATCATCATTCCCGTTTACAATCAGTGGCATTTCACCAAAGATTGCCTGCATTCAGTGCTGACATTTTGTGATGGTAACCAGGTGTCTTACGAAATCCTGCTGGCTGATGACGGCTCGACCGATGAGACCATAACAGCCGCCGAAAAATATCCGGGCGTCCGTGTGCTCAAGACAGAGGAAAATCTTGGATTTTTAAGAAATTGTAACAACGCGGCTAGACACGCCAAGGGTAAGTACATGCTACTGTTGAACAACGATACCATCGTCCTGCCGGGATGGCTGGAGGCATTGTATAAGACCATGGAGGAAGATGAGAATATCGCCGTTGCTGGCAGTAAAATGCTCTATCCAGACGGTACAATTCAGGAAGCCGGTGCCGTCATTTTCAATGATGCTAGTGGTTGGAATATCGGCAGGGGGCATCAGCGCTATGAAGAACCTTTCCAGGTTATGCGCAGGGTTGATTATGTCTCCGGCTGCTCAATGCTGATTAGATCCTCGGTGTGGAAGGAAGTCGGTGGTTTCGACGAGCGCTACAAAAACGCTTATTGTGAAGATAGCGATTTTTGTTTTTCCGCCAGGGACTTGGGGTATTCGGTAGTGTATCAACCGGAGTCCGAGATTGTACATTTTGAGAATGTCTCTTATGGTCCGGAAGCAGGTGACAAAAAAACAATGTTAATGCAGGAAAATTGTAAAATATTCCTGGAAAAATGGAACCCGGTTCTGCAATCAGGGCACTTGTCTCCGACGCCTGATTGGCAGATGGCTATGAATCACGCTGATATGCGACAGGGGATATATGCTATATCTCAGGGCTCCGAATATAAAGAAAAGCTGAGTTAGGAAATTGAACGGTTCAAGCAAATTGAAAATGTCCATGCTCTCCCTGAAATTTTTCATTATTGGTCAAAGAAATATCTTTTGCCAATGATGCAAGAGTTTGGATTTTCAGGAGTAGACCAATTTTTTGCGGATAATCTCTATCGCTCGGCGGTCGCGGTTAAAGTAGATAATCCTCATTTTATCAGTATTGGATCGGGGAATTGTGATCTTGAAATTCGCGTATCCAAGTTACTCAGAGAAAAAGGACTTCATAATTTCCAAATGGAGTGCCTGGAATTGAATCCGCATATGCTCGCGCGCGGTGAAGAATTAGCGAAAAATGAAGGAGTGATTGGCAATATGACATTCAGGCAAGGAGACTTCAATGTTTGGAAGCCTGAAACTGTTTATGCCGGTGTGATGGTAAACCATGCATTGCATCATGTTACGAACCTCGAGGGATTATTTGATGCAATTAAAAGATCGCTGCATAAAGATGGAAAATTTGTTGTGAACGATATGATTGGCCGTAACGGGCATCAACGTTGGCCGGAAGCACTGGAGTTGGTGCATCAATTCTGGGAAGAACTGCCGGATGCTTATCGCTATAACCACTTACTCAAGCGATTTGAACCCTTGTATGAGAATTGGGATTGTTCCGCTGATGGGTTTGAAGGGATTCGCGCACAGGATATTCTGCCATTGCTCATCGAACGATTTAATTTTGAACTATTCATTGCTTTTGCCAATGTCATTTCTCCGTTCATCGATAGATGTTTCGGGCATAATTTTGATGGAAATTCCGAGTGGGATCGAACATTTATTGATAGAATACACATGGTTGATGAGGATGGTTTTCAGACTGGAAAATTAAAACCTACTCAAATGTTCACGGTAATGACTTCTGGGCACTCTCCTAGCCACCGGTATTCGAGAGGAATTAGTCCGGAAATGGCACTTCGTTTGCCAACATAAAGATCGAAACTTACTCCAAAGCCGTATGTAACATCAAAAACAAAATGTTTAAATATGCAAACCGTTTATAGAGCAAAGGCCCCTTTACGCCTCGGTCTGGGCGGTGGCGGCACGGATTTGGCGGCTTACTCCTCACGATTCGGCGGTGCTATCATCAACGCCACCATTTCCATGTATGCCAGGGTCTCCATTGAGCCGCTGCCAGGAAATGAAATAGAGTTTGTTTCACCGGATCGCGGGATGACGGCGAGAATTCCCTGCTCCACCCGTCTCCCCCCTCATGCGGATTTTCTGTTGCACTGCGGTGTATTCAACCGCCTGGTACGCGATTACTCTATCCCGGCGATCCCTTTCAGACTGACTTCCAGCGTCGACGCGCCGCCCGGTTCAGGGCTGGGTTCTTCCTCCACCCTGGTGGTGGCCATGATCGCGGTCTTTGCCGAATGGCACAGACTGCCCCTTGGCGAATACGAAAGTGCCCAACTGGCTTACGATATTGAACGTGTCGATCTGGCCATGGCCGGTGGCAAACAGGACCAATTTGCCGCCACTTTCGGAGGATTCAATTTCATGGAATTTCTCAAAGATGATTCGGTGCTCGTAAATCCACTTCGCATGCGTCAGGAGTTGGTGAGCGAGCTGGAGCATCGCTGCGTGCTGGCACATACACAAACAAGCCGTTACTCGTCGGATATTATCAAAGAACAGATAGCATCGGTGACGGATTCTGGCGGCGCGGATAAAATGGAAGCTTTGCATCAGGTGAAAAACGGCGCGTATACTATAAAAAAAGCCCTGCTCCGAGGAAATTTTGATGAGTTGGGGAACGCATTGCACGAGTCGTGGATGCACAAAAAAAGGAGCGCCGGCCGAATTTCAAACCAACATATTGATCATCTTTATGAAACGGCGCGAAAGGCTGGCGCTATTGGCGGAAAAATCTCCGGAGCTGGCGGTGGCGGCTATATGTTTTTCATTTGCGACGGAGATTCTCGCTATGCCGTTGCCGATGCTCTGCGGAAAGAACATGCCATAGTCACGCCTTTTAGTTTCACGCAACAAGGGGTTTTGTCATGGCATTTGTGATGGTTTCATGTATGAATGAATGCAATACATTTTGGCGAAATTACTAGGCAGTTAAGCATACCACCACTATGGAGGTGCCTGTTTGTCCGCTGATCGAGGAGTCGAAACCTTTGCGCCAGTGATAACGGCAATTGTATTAGCGGGTGGCAGGGGGACTCGCCTCGGTTCCCTTACTGATAACATGCCTAAGCCCCTGCTGCCTGTGGCAGGGGTGCCCTTTCTCGAATATGTGCTCTGGAATCTCGCGCGTTGGGGTATAACGGAAATCATTCTATCTACAGGATGGCGCGCTGCCACTATCCGTGAGTATTTCGGCGATGGCGCTTCCTTGGGTGTTCACATCACATATGCTGAGGAGCCTTCGCCGCTAGGGACAGGCGGGGCTGTCCGTTTTGCCGCGCAGGCATTGACCGAACCGTTTTTTGTCATCAACGGCGATACGTTACTGGATTGCGCATTTCATGCCTTAGCAAAGCTAACGCTTGGGCTTGGCGCCAAAGCGGGGATGGCGTTACGTGAAGTGGAAGATGCTGAGCGTTTCGGTTCCGTCTTGTTTTCTGAGCATCGTGTCCATGGCTTTCAGGGAAAAGGCATTTCCGGTCCAGGGATTATCAATGGCGGTGTTTATATCCTCACCCCGGAGGCTATACGACTTTTGCCGGATGGCCCCTCTTCCCTGGAAACAGAACTCTTTCCCCTATTGGCAAAGCAAGGAGACTTGGCGGGGTGGGTTTGCAACGGCTTTTTTCTTGATATGGGGTTGCCCGCCACCTACGCCGAGGCCCAGACATTGCTTCCTCAGTGGAAAGATAAGGCAACGATTCGAGCAGTCTTTCTTGACCGGGACGGTACCCTGATCGTCGAAAAAAATTACCTTCATGATCCGGAGCAAATTGAATTGTTGCCAGGAGTGGTTGACGGGTTGAAACTGCTTCGGCGACACGGCTTTGCGCTCATTGTGGTGACGAATCAATCGGGAGTTGGCAGAGGCTACTATTCCCTGGAAGCCATGCACGCTGTCAACAAACGTTTAGGCGATATTCTGAGAGCCGAAGGCATCGAACTCGACGCCATTTATTACTGCCCTCACACACCTGATGAACGATGCGCCTGCCGCAAGCCAGAACTTGGTATGCTGCGCCAGTCTATTCGCGAAAAGGGCATATGTCTCTCTGGCTCTTTTGTCATTGGCGATAAAGAGGCCGATATATCGCTTGGGAACAATGCTGAAATGCGCACAGTTCTTGTTCGTACTGGTTATGGCGCCGAAACGGCCAAGCGAAACCTATCCCTACCTTCACATGTATCAAACACACTGTACGATGCTGCAAAATGGATCGTACAAAATAGGAATATACAAAATGACAGGGTGCTATGAATGAATAATGCCAAAAATATTTTTACGACCAATCTACAAGCCCATCGAGAGGCATTCTCTCAACTCGATACCATGGAGCCGCGTATTGCCGCCGCCGCGCAAATCATGATTGATGTGCTGCGAGGTGGCGGCAGGTTGTTGTTTTGCGGCAATGGTGGCTCGGCAGCCGACGCCCAGCATCTTGCGGCGGAGTTTACGGGACGATTCAAATTTGACAGAAAACCTTTGGATGCCCATGCCCTGCATGTCAATACCTCATCGTTGACCGCTGTGGGCAATGATTATGGGTTTGACCAGGTTTTTGCCAGAGGAGTGCATGCCCATGGCCGCTCAGGCGATGTCCTGGTCGGCATTTCCACCAGTGGGCGCAGCCCTAACGTGATATTGGCCATGGAAGCCGCGCGCACTTTGCACATGAAAACCATAGCATTTACCGGAATTGATGGCAGAAATATGGGCGCGCTGGCTGATGTTTTGTTGAATGCCCCAGCCGAGACCACAGCACTCATTCAGGAAATGCATATTTTCATCGGCCATACTCTCTGCGAGATAGTGGAAGATGCCTTGTGCTCTGATGCTGAATAACAGATTCTTAGGAGAATGCTATGGCAAACATGGTAAATATTTTATTGGCGACTAATGTAGTTACATTTATTTGTCTATTATTTTTAGTATTGTATTACAAAATACCACTAAAATTGTATTTGCGAATAAATAAATTTGTTATGAAATATGTTCGTGAACCCAAATATTGCATATCTAACTTTCTGAGGATAATAAATCATAATGGGAGACTGTTGGATGTCGGTTGTGGTAACAACTCTCCATATAACATAAAAATGAGTTATCCCAACATAGTATATACAGGTGTTGACGTTGGTGATTATAACCAAACAGCACCGAACCTTGCAGATAACTACATTGTAGTTAAACCTGAAGAATTTGCTGAAGCAATAGCAAATTTACCTGAATTTTATGATACCGTAATTTCATCGCATAATCTGGAGCATTGCAATGATAGAGAAAAAACTTTGGATGCAATGATAAATAAATTAAAACCAGGAGGATATTTGTATCTGTCATTCCCTACTGAGGAAAGTATAAATTTCCCCGGGCCACGCAAAGGATGTTTAAACTATTATGATGATTCATCACATAATGGCACACCGCCCAATTATAATAAAATAATATCGACTTTAAAAGTAAACAAGATGCGAATATTATTTGCAAAAAGATCCTATAAACCATTTTTTGCATACTTATATGGATTTTTCCAGGAGGCTAGATCGAAAAAAGATCAAGAAGTAAAAATTGGGACATGGGCATATTGGGGATTTGAAACAATAATATGGGCAAAGAAAGAATGTCCGATTCAGCTTGAGGGTTGGGGACCGCCGGAAACTACGAGAGGAAAAGAGGTAAATGTGCAGCCTAATGGGCGTTCCGCTTTATGGATTAAAGTGAATAATTCCTGTTCATTCGGGCAAGTGTATATTGAATTTGGCAGTGTGCGAGTAAGGAGTGAGGCTGTTGTTGCCCCTGGTTTACTTACAGCGTTAATTCCCTCAAAAGTGATTGATACGCCGGGAAAATATATCGTCAGCATTGTTGAAAAAGATACTGGCCGCAAAACGCCGGTAGGAATATTTGCTGTTCATCCCTAAGGAACGTCTCTATGAAGACATCTGCTTGCCTCAAAGAACTAAATTCTGGTACTACGATCCTGCACCTGTTTTGCTATACATTAATGCTTCTTATGATAGTTATACTCTATGGTTGGTCTATTTTTGAGCCACTATCAGGTGATACGCTTCAACATGTGATGGATGCGAATCGTGTTGCAAGCGTTCATGATGCATTCATGAGATTTTTTGGACATAAACTAAAACTTCCAGCCGGTACATTTACTCTTGATGTGCTATATCGCCCAATATTTAACGATTTCTATATCAGCTTCTTAAAATATTTTTTTGGTGTTAATCCAGTATGGTATCGCCTTTCGACTTTAGTAATACACGTTCTTTCATGCCTAATACTTTTTAGGCTCTTTCTGAAGTTGAATTTATCGGCATGCACTGCGCTATTGGGCGCATGTACAGTTTTATTGTCGCCATCATTGTTTTTTGGTGTTTATGAGTTCGGCATGTCCAATTCCCAGTTTATTGTTTTCTTGGCTGTGGTATCGTTAACCTGTGCACATAATTATGTACAGACAAAAGAGAAATTAAAGAAATTTGTCTCCGGATTGCTTACACTAATCTTCGTTTTTTTGACTGTGTTCGCAAAAGAGACCGCGGTTACTTGGCCGTTTATTATCATTTGTTTCATTTTTTTTAACGAGTTAAATTATAATAAAAAGGAAGAACATGAATCGAGCAAATCACTTGCGAACAAAACCAATTTGATATTGCGTAATAATCTCTTAATATTTTTCTTCCTTGCACTCATTACAGCAATTTATTTTTTCTTTCGCTACTTGAAATTTGGATCGCTAACAGCTATTCACTCTGGAATAGAAGGTGAAATTAATTTTGTGCCCTCATTAGTAAAACTACTTGGCTACGTCCTTTATTTGGCGGGTATTCCAACCAGTATATTTCCTCCATGGATGAGCGCCCCCATAACCAAAATATCCGGGCTTGAGCTAATTTTAAGAGTCACTTTTTTTGTTTTTGTTTTATTTCTTGCAACTCGCTTATTTCGTCAAAACAAATCCATTTTTGTTTTCTCTATTTTAGCAATGTTGATTGCAATTCTCTCAGTTGTCAAGGTTACTCGAAATTCACCTTCCTACGGGGATTTGATGTCAATTGGATTCGCCTTTCTTATTGCGTTTGGTTTTTCTGCAATCAAGGGGGAAAAGAATATTGGGCTAAAATATTTTCTTGCCATTACCCTGACTTTTTTGATGGTTGTTCTAAATATCTATACATCCAAGCGTTATATTTTTGACTCAAACATGTGGGTAGCAAGGGCGCAGGGTACTGCCAGAGCCGCTATGTCAGGTATAGCTTCTTTTACTGAGCTTTCAAGCGTCTCAAAAATTATTCAGGTCGGAAATATCGGTAATCATGAAGTCAATTGGTCTATAAATGCGGGCAGTATTGGATCCGGGTTTTATGCGAATTTAGGTATACCTATTTCTAAATTTTCGCTTGCCTCAACCGCGTATGCAGATCTTGAAAATGTGTTGTTTATCGAAATGTTATATGATCTCAAGTACAGACGCCTTGGCGCAGGTATTTTCCCTGGGCTGGGAAGACTGGCGGTTGCTTTTTTCCCAGGACCAGTAACAAGAGAGACTCTTAAAGAAAAAGGCGGATTTTATGATTTAAGATCTGAAAGAGTCATCAGAATAAGTTGTAACATGGGTTCAGATGACATCTCTTTCAAGCCCTTACCAATTAGAATCACGATGAACAATGGGGAGATTGATAGACTTAGTCTGGGAAGGACTTTTGATATTTCTACCGATCCCAAATATTTTGTTGCTGAAATTTTAGTTCCCGTCAATGCAAATTCTCTTTTTTTTGAAAATGCTACGTTAAATGGTTGTTCGAATCCAGTAGTTGAAAGTTATAGCAGGATATTGAAAAATTAACGCAATTTTCAACATCCTGTTAATGGCAGTACCGTGAAAAAAGTAGAATCCAAAGGCACTAAAAATGACCTTCGCAAATTTTATATGCATTTTGCTGGGCGTGCTGCTTAATGCTGTGGCGCAATTATGTTTAAAAGCAGGAACAAATGTGATTGGGCGTATCGGAGGGAATGGGTGTTCAGCGTTGGAATATGGATTGTCGCCTTTTCGCGTGTGCCGGTGAGCATCGCGTATCCCATGCTGTCTATGGGGTACATTGTTAATGCCATTGCAGCATATTTTTGTTTGGCGAGGCGCTTGGAGCACAAAAAATACTGGAAATATGCATCATTACGGTTGGTGTAATTGTTTTAGCTAAAATATAAGATTGATCATGAACATTCTTATTACTGGCGCGGCGGGTTTTCTCGGGACAGAGTGTAACAATCTGTTATTCCAGCATGGTCATGAAGTAATTACCACAGACCGGCATGGAACTGTTGATATACATGGGGATCTTGCGAATAAACATTTTACGGACGCTCTGCCTGATGTTGATGTGGTAGTGAATTGCGCCGCAGTGCAATATGTTACCGCAAATCTTCCCCTGATAAAAAGAAAGGAATATTTTTTCAGGAACAATGTAGTAACATGCAGATATCTTGCCGAACGATATAACAACCAAGCATCCGCCACTCATTTCATCCATATCGGTACAAGCATGATGTACCGCCAGACAGGGCAAAAAATTTATGATACCACGAGTACAATGGGAGGAGAGGGTGTTTACAGTAAGTCTAAGATGGCCGGACAACGTTTTATCGATGCCATTCCTGGTGCTGCCACGATTATCCCATGCATTATTGGTGGAATAGGTCGCGAGGGCCTGTTTAGAGGGTTTGTCTCCTTGATGCAGCGCTTTGCGCTCGTCATGTATCCGGGAAGCGGGACGCATAAAATTCATATGGTGCACGTCAAAGATGTTGCACGACTTGTGTTGTGCATCATCAATGAAAAACTGTCCGGGTATTATAATGCCGCTGCTCCGGACCCGTTAAGTATTCGAGAATGGATAACCGAGATGGAAGATGAGCTTAATCTTAAACCAGTTAGACAATTTTCTCTGCCGCTCAAGCCGATTTCGTTCCTTGCCGCTATGACCGGTTATAGACTTTTGGCAAGGGAACAACTTCTTATGCTGGGCATGCCGCATGTCCTGAATATTGAGGGTTCTCTGAAAATTGGCTGGACACCTCAATATTCAAATGCAAGGATAGCGAGGGATATCGCCGCATATATTTCAAACACAGCGCGTAAAAGTTGATCTCATGCAAACAATGAAAGCAACTCCTCTCATTGTTGATCTTGATGGCACACTGATTCATACTGATATGCTTCATGAATCAGCATTACAAGCTGTGGGAAATAATCCGCTGATTGCATGCATGTTCCCCATTTGGTTGTCGCATGGAAAAGCTTTTCTCAAAAAAAGACTGGCCGATAAAACAAGCATTATCCCGGAATCGCTACCGTATAACACGGTGTTCCTTGACTGGTTGAGAAAGGAGCGCGAATCAGGGCGCGTTCTTGTTCTGTGCACGGCGTCCGACCATGCCATTGCTTCAGCGATATCGGAACACCTTGGTATTTTCGATGATGTGATAGCCAGTGATGGAAGCTTAAATCTTGCAGGCGAAAATAAAGCAAAAGCGCTTGAAGAACGCTATGGCAAAGGCGGTTTTGATTACGCGGGCAATGGCGTTGCTGATCTGGCTGTATGGCGTCTTACTCGAAAGGCCATTGTCGTTAACGCTTCGCAAAGGCTGCAAAAAGCTGTTGGCGGATGCTGCGAGGTTGAGCGTGTCTTCCCGCCATCTGTGCGGGAGTTTTCCTCCGTTTGGCGGCATGTTTTTCGCATTCAACAGTGGTTGAAAAATCTGTTGATTTTCATACCACTTTTTGCGTCTCACCAGTTGATGCATTTCACATACTGGCAGTCGCTTTCTTTGGCTTTTATCGCTTTTTGCCTCTGCGCCTCAGCGGTTTATATTGCAAATGATCTGCTGGACTTGCAAAGCGACAGGTTACATCCACGAAAACGTAACCGTCCGTTTGCTTCTGGCGCCGTTCCCTTGTGGCTGGGCGTGATCTTGTCACCTCTTCTATTGTTGGCTAGCCTTCTTCTGGCCGAATGGGTTGGAGGGACTTTCTTGCCATGGCTTGCCTCTTACTTCATATTGACCTGTCTTTATTCTTGGCGGATAAAGCGAGTTGTACTGGTGGACTGCATAGTCTTGGCCATGTTGTATACACTTCGTCTTGTGGCGGGAGCGGCGGCAACCAATATAACGCTTTCTTTTTGGATGCTGGCTTTTTCGGCTTTTTTGTTCTTTTCACTTGCTCTTGTTAAGCGTTTCGTCGAGCTTGAAGTGCAATTGCAAAGTGGAAATGAAAAAGCGCATGGAAGAGGATATTACACAGCGGATGCCAGATTGGTTCAGATGCTGGGTATTGCTTCTGGTTATGCTTCCATCTTAATTTTTGCGCTGTATCTGAATAGTAAGGAGATCCTCTGCTTATATCGCAAGCCGGAGTTTGTATGGGGTGCCATACCGATTTTGCTGTTCTGGATCAGTTGGATGTGGCTACAGGCAAGCCGAGGGAATATGCCTGATGATCCAATAGTTTTTGCTGTTAAAGATAAAGCGAGTCTTATGGCAGGTGCGGTTTTTGTTCTTGTAATTATTGTTGGAACGGTTGGTTTTAGTTAGTAGTCAGGGGACAGATAAGATGCAATGAGCAGAGGTATCCTTGGGAATTTGTACAAGCCGTTAAGTGGAAAATCTGCTACCACTTGAATACCGCATTTTTCAGAATCGACTGGTTATCAGTCGGTGAAGAGGCGTTTATAAATGTATCGTCCTTATCTGCAATCCCTTGATAAAAATAAAAGAATTTTGGAAATTGGGCCACTGGCTTCTCCCATGGCGCCACGGGAAGATGGATATTCACAGGTTTTCTACACCGATATTCGTTCCTCCGAGGAATTGAAAGAATTTTACGGAAAACATCCCAGCGTCGATTGCGAAAAAATAGTGGAAATAGATTATGTCCTTCAGGAGAACTATGCGAAAACTTTTCATGATCTGGAAAAATTTGATTATGTACTCGCCTCGCATGTGATTGAGCATATGCCCCGCCTTATTTCCTCCCTCCTCGATCTTGCTGAAATTCTAAAAGATGGCGGCAGACTTTGTTTGACTATACCGGATAAAAGATACTGTTTCGATCATTACCGCTACCCGACGACATTTGCCGAAGCCTACGATATTTATCACCGAGGCATTACCAATAATCCAACGGCGGTCATGGATTTTATATCAAATACTACGCCTAATGTCATGAACGATCCTGCCTATTGGCATATAAATCCATGCGATTACAGTTTCATGTTAAAAAATCCCCATATCGTCATGGGAAAAGATTTATATCTCCAGGCCAGCGATGGAAAATACATTGATGTGCATTTTTCCGTTTTCACACCGGAATCTTTTTTGATTTTGATCTTTTACCTGACTGCTTTCGGACTGTTTCCTTACGAATGTGAGGAATTTTGGCCGACCGAGAAGGGAACGTTTGAGTTCAACGTTGTGCTCAAACGGATTTTTCCCTATCGCCCAGAGGATGAACAGGAAAAAGCGCGACGGTTAGGCGCAATTATCGTTCTGTTGGAGAGCATAAAAGATGATACCTTGCAAAAAAGCGCGGTACAGGAAATATACCACTTCATCGATAGGGAGCTTTTTGAACAACTCGTTCAGGAACGGGAACGGTTGGAAACGGAGAAAAATATTCTGGAAGCGCAATATCAGAGCAGCTCCCTCGAATCTCAACAATTCATTAACAGCTTGCTTACGTCCAAATCTTGGAAACTGACACGGCCACTCCGTGATATAATGCGAATCGCAAAGACGATTTTGGTAGGCAAGAAACGATGAAAATCATGAATATCGCCCGCTATGAATCACCTCTCAAATGGGTGGCCAACAATCCGGAATAACTTCCCTAACGGGCACGGGGGCTGATTGCCGACATGGACAGCGATTAAATAAAAAACAACCCGGCTATCATCAAAGATAACCGGGTTGCAAACCAATAATTGCCTCCCTCTTTTACTGCGCCGACAGCACCACATACTGACTGCCGCGGCCGATGCGCACCTTCAAAAGTACCCGTTTCTGCGTGTCGGTTTTTTTCAGCGCCGCCATGGCCTCATCGACGTTTTTCACCGTCTTGCGGTTGATCTCCTCGATCAACTGGCCGGGTTTCAGGCCGGCCTGTTCGGCGGCGCTGCCGTCCTCGACGCCACCAATGAGAACGCCTTGCCCAGGCTGATAACCCAAACGCTCGGCCAGCTCCGGAGTCAGCTCCTGCAACTGCAGGCCATACTGGCCGCTGACATCGCCGGGAGTTTCGTTGCCGCTGGCGTTTTCATCCTTCTGGCCGAAATTTTCCGGCTGCTTGCCGATGAGGACATCGAGGCGCTGTTCCTTGCCGTCGCGGATCAGGGTCAGGGCCGCTTTTGAGCCTGGCTCCAGCATGGCGACGCGGTTGCGCAGGTCGCCGACGTTGGCAAGTTCCGCATCGTTCAGTTTGATGATTACATCGCCTTGGCGCAGCCCGGCTTTGGCCGCTGGCGTTCCGGCCTGGACATCGCTGATGAGTACACCGCCGGCCTTTGCCAGGCCAAAGGACTGGGCCAGTTTTTCATCGACATTCTGAATCGAGACGCCGAGCCAGCCGCGTGTCACCTTGCCGGTTTTCAGGAGCTGTGTTTCGATCTCTTTGACCATGTTGATCGGGATGGAGAAACCGATGCCCATGTAACCACCGGAACGGGAAAAAATCGCCGAGTTGATGCCGATGGCCTCGCCACGGATATTCAAGAGCGGACCGCCGGAATTGCCGGGGTTGATGGCGGCGTCGGTTTGGATGAAGCTCTCATAGTCGTTGATGCCGACCTGGTTGCGGCCCTTGGCGCTGATGACGCCGACGGTGACGGTTTGTTCGAGGCCGAAGGGATTGCCGATGGCGATTGCCCATTCGCCGACTTCCAGCTTGTCGGAATCGCCCAGAGGCAGCACTGGCAGATCGCCGGCGCCGTCGATTTTGATCAAAGCGACATCGGTCTGTGGATCGCTGCCGACGGTTTTCGCCTTGAATTCCCGTTTGTCAGCGAGGATCACCGTGATGCTGTCGGCGTTTTCCACCACATGATAATTGGTCAGGATATGGCCGTTCTTATCCATAATGAAGCCGGAACCCTGGCCCCGCTGCGTGAATTTTTTCTGGCGTTTCTGTTGCCGGTCGGGACGGAGCTGCGGCCCGAAAAATCGCTCGAAAAAGGGATTGTTGAACATCTCGTCAAAACCCTGCATCATGTCCACGCCTTTAACCGCCTTCTCGACGCGGATATGCACCACCGCCGGCCCGGCCGCCTTGGCAACGCTGGCAAAAGATGGGATGGTTGCCGCCGCGCCCGCCGCCGGAGCGGCTTTATCGCCGCCGCCGAAGAAGTCGAGTGCCGGCGCCGGTGATGCCGCGACAAAAAAAGTCAATATCATGGCGGCCAACAGCGGACCGCCTTTCCTCGCCTGTTGTATTCTGGTCATAAAAACCTCCTTTGGAAAAATGCCGGCCGACCCGGCATGGTGTGTGTTCTCCCGCGGCAAATCATAAGACGGATATGCCGCTTGGCAAGACGATGGGTTAGAGAGAGAAAAAACGGCCGGCCGCCAGCGCATCCTTTTGGATGATTTTTCCTATTCTGGCAGATATGATACGCTCTGACCTTTTTAGCGCTCGTCCGTCGTGGCGCCTTATCCCCAAGTCTTGCACCGTTGGAGAAATCATGAACTATTTTCAACCGGAAATCGAATGCGCCTCCCGTGAGGCCATGCGGGCGCTGCAATCGGAGCGTCTGCGGAAAATTGTCCGCCACGCCTACGACAATGTCCCCTTTTATCGGCAAAGCCTGGGGAAAAAGGGCCTGACGCCCGACGACATCCAGTCGATTGATGACCTGCCGAAGCTGCCGTTTGTCAGCAAAGACGATCTGCGCGAGGCGTATCCCTATGGATTTCTGGCCGTGCCCCGCGCCGATGTCGTCCGCATTCAATCGACCAGCGGTACTACCGGCAAACGGGTGATCGGTTTTTACACCCAGGAAGATGTTGACAGTTGGGATGAATGCTGCGCCCGTGCCATCGTCGAGGCCGGCGGCACCAGAGACGATGTGGTGCAGGTTTGTTACGGCTACGGTCTTTTCACCGGTGGGCCGGGGTTGAACGGCGGCTCGCACAAGCTCGGCTCGATGACCTTGCCCATGTCTTCCGGCAACACCGACCGGCAGATTCAGTTCATGTGCGACCTCGAGGCGACCATCCTCTGCTGCACGCCGTCCTATGCCGCCTATCTGGCCGAATCCATTCTCAGCGCCGGGCTGCGCGACAAGATCGTTTTGAAGGCGGGCATCCTGGGCGCCGAGGCCTGGAGCGAGGAAATGCGCCGCGACATCGAGGCGAAACTCGGCATCAAAGCCTATAATATTTATGGCTTGACCGAATTGTCCGGGCCGGGCGTGTCATCCGAG
>Ga0209629_10000286_pt1 | contig 26446 bp, 21 predicted proteins | sample TergutCu122P5_FD_187286 | JGI IMG/M metagenome (GOLD analysis project Ga0209629, IMG submission 187286) | Cubitermes ugandensis P5 segment gut microbial communities from Kakamega Forest, Kenya - Cu122 P5 (SPAdes) (version 2) | ecosystem: Host-associated > Arthropoda: Insects > Digestive system...
CCGAAGAAGTTGGGATCAGTAAAGATTCCGCACATGAAATTTTGCGTGCAGATTTGAACATGCGCACAGTGGCTGCGAAATTTGTGCCCAAGCTGCTGTCGGTGGAACAGAAAGAACTCCATGTTGAGGTTGCACAGGACAGGACCTGCTGGACACTACCAGCACTGATCCTGAGTTTCACCAACCTCCCTACTCTCCAGACATGGCTCCTTGCGACTTCTGGTTGTTTCCGAAATTGAAGACGACATTGAAAGGATCCCGTTTTGAAAGCAGAGAAGAGATAATGCAGAACGCGACGGCGGAGATGAACACCATTCCAAAAGTGTTTTCGGCAGTGGAAGCATCGGTGGGCTAAGTGTGTGGAGGCGCAAGGAGCCTACTTTGAAGGGGATCAGGGTCCCAATCCCGTCACGTAACTAATATACACAAGCATAATGTGTATTTTTCCCCGCCAAAGGTCGGATACTTTTTAGACAGGCTTCGTATCTTCAATTCTTATGTGAAATATGTTATTAGCATAATTGTGGCGATTTCTTGTTCTACTTTGTCTCTAATAATTTGTCGCATCGTAATATGGCACACAAGTATCACTCAATCAGTTTTGTATGTCATTAAGCCAACCACACGCTTCACAAAAAATTTTAGCTTTTCCTGAACGTAACTGGCCATTTTGGTATTCACTTCCACCAACCTAATAAAATGATTCATATATTTTCCATCGTGGTCTGCGTGTTTTCTGGTAATATGGCGCTTCACTTTGATGAGAATCACTTGCTTGTTCGATGATTTCTCACTGCACACAACAGAAGAGACAGGACTGGCTCAGAGTTTTCGGTAGCTTCCTGCCCCCTGTCAGTTTTGTGAAATGCAGTCTCAAAGAGCTTTATTCCTGCTTCCTGGCTTTCCGCCGCAAATTCTGCCATCCTAGGCGAGTGAAGAATTTGCCTAGTGGGTTAGGTAGGCCGTGGCAAAAGGACTGTCTTAACGATATAGTGATGACTAATTAGCCTTCCTTGGCTTCGGCCCACTTGTAGACAATACTTACTTAACACTGTTCAAAATATGTACAGTCTCCAACTCACGGTTTAATCATTTCTACAGATTTAAATATTAAATAAGGGCGAAGAGTTACAGAGTTAAGAATAATCACAAATTCGAAAACCAATAGCGATAATACGTAACCGGTATCAATAGAACAGGGCTGACGAGTCTAAGAGTGGCCGAGTACAGTGCAGAAATGAAGGGCTGATACATTCCTTTTCACAGTCTGCACTTGTTAAGTATGAAGAGACACACAATTATGAGAAAACTGTATACCCGTGCATCACAACAGTCCCCCAACCGAATCCTCTTGGTGAAGTCTGACACTTCCCATGTGGTGCAGCTTACTTTGAGAACAATTGCTCTAATAAGCAAAATAAGGGACAGCAAACGTTAAGTTGTCCCTAAGCCTAAGCACCATGCAATGATGACACCTAAGCATCAACTCTAGTGTGCATAGTCTCAGTCAGTGATAGAGTCGTTAAATTAACTACAAATAAAATATTAACTCAGTACTAGATGGCATGTAAGTGGTAAGTTTCACGATCAGATGGCTTTAACCCTGATATCCAACAGATTTCTTTAACCTTACACTGGAGTCACGGTAACCATTGGAGGCTGGACAAATCCCACAGCTGGTCCGGACCCAGTGGTGAAGAGAAAGTCCTGTCCCTACCGGGAATCGAATTCCAGTCGTTAGACTGTAACCAACCACTTACTGACAAGCTACCAGGCAAAAGCCGTCAAAAGTAAATTTTTCTTAGAGGCTGCCACAAGAGACCGCAATACCTATGCAACGGCGTGTAGGGTGTTACCACCACACGCAACTCAAAGAGGGCGCCCTTGGTTTGATCAACCCACGAAGCCAGGGCAGCTACTACCGTCAACAAAGGTCCCATGATGCGTATGCACACAAACTGGACAGGCTGAACCGCAGGGCGACGCCTGCAGTAATTCAACTTAGCAACTTAGGTCAGAATACAATAACTTGTTAGCCTTTAGACCAGGTGTTATTATGTGTAAGCGCCGATGTGTCATTTACTCTAAATAAAAAAAAATAGGGCGCCCACTGACATTTCCAACCTCAGAACGATGTGTTAATGTCTCTATTCTTAGCCCCGCACGAGGCGGCTGTATGGTGGGCTAGGGGATTGTCACAAAATCATAATCATACAATCGCGACTGGCGCAGAATCTAGATCCCGTCTTCATAAACTCCCATTTCACATCTTTTCTAATTCTGTCCTCCTATCTACGTCACCGTCTCCTTTGATACTTGCGAGGAAAACTCTACCTGCATCCTGCATGTCTTGGCCGTTTCTCTCCCTCTCACGTCACTCCCTTATCAAGAACCTGTGACGGTGGGACTTAGAAGCTCAACCAAGTAGTTTCATTCTTCCTAATGTTATTTCATTTCAGTTCCTCCGTTTTTGCTCTGAAAGACCCCGATATCTGTTCCGCCCTACGAGCACGAGACCTGTGATAGGATACATGATGAACAGCTGATTACACGTCATTCTTCCAAAATGCCGCCAAATGACAAAACGCGAAATTATATCTCCAACCAAAAGAAAAGTTTATTCGCAAATAAATACGGTATATTAAAACAACATGAGGTCGCTCCTAACCAGTTCAATCTGGATCCGTATTATTATTATCCTCCCATTTCCCACATACATTTCACTGTGTCATTTGCTGGCACAGGCGCTACGTAAGATGCATCTCCGTGACTCGCAGCGTGGAAGATCCCCGAACAATGAAAGAACACTCAGTCAACAGGCAAACAGGCTATTATTATTATTTTAAAAAACTCTTAGGGTAGCAGACACACGAATGCCTTTCGTTAAAACATTTTCTGCCACGAAAACGCCAGAACACGAATTTTTTCACGCCAACATCTTAACGGCCTATTAACAATTTTCTCTCTGTGACACCTTCGGCCCTGGTTACATGCGCTCCAAAGAATGCAAACTGGTTCTTTTTCGCGGTTTTGCCTCGCTCTTTGGTCTTCGCCGTCATTTATTATGATGTATTCATACTAATACAGAAGTAATCACCAGCGGACAGACACGGGCCAAAAAGCTATGGACAACAGGAAAACACTACATTGTCACTCCACCACGACAACCCTTGTAACGCTAACAGTCATTCAACTAGTCAAGAAATTCTTCAACTTTTATCGAAATCTAATATTCATTACCGCGTCCACAACCGGCTACTGATCAGTATTCTAAATCGAATCCAGTCCAAACCTTTAAACCCCATTCATTCAAGATCAAATTGACTTTTTCCTCCCATCTATCTTCCAAGTGACTATATATTAATTACCAACTTCTGTGCACTGATTATTATTTATTCATAAAATATTAATCTCCTCTACATGTTTTGAGCCTCAAGTGCTTGAGTGAGGACTGCAGTCCTCACTCAAGCTGTGTACCTACAAACCACCAGGAACTCTCATAGAGAGTGACAGTACCATATGCTGCATGTGTAAAACTGTATCCTCCTGAAGATGAGCACTTGACGCTCGAAACATGTCGAAGAGATTAATATTTTATGAATAAATAATAATCAGTGCACAAAAGTTGGTAATTAATATATAGACAATTCATGACGCACGGTCAGAAAAACATCAAGTTATCTTCCAAGTGCCCTCTTTACCGACTAAAATGTGTATGCATTTCTAATCATTGCCATGCGTGCTACACTGCCAGCCCATCGCATCCTCCTTGATGTTCTCGCTGTAATAATATTTAAAGAAGGGTAAAAAATTGCACTATAACACACCTTGTTATGCAGTTCTAACCTCCAGTCTTTTATGTAGAAACCTCCTCCTCTGTACACTCTTCTCAGGCATCCGCAATCAATGTCCTTACCGCATGGTGATAAAGCAAGTTTCTTACCGTCTACGACAGGTAAAATTATGCCTCGGTACATTGTATCTTTACGTTTTCTTGATAGGGAGCGGAAAGAAACGATGTTCTGAACTGAATGGTAGCAACATTTGAAATTCGCCACATTTTTACAGCGTCTGTAAGCTATATTCGCATTATGATTCCATTAGATCAATAGAAGTATCCCGAAATATGACAGTTCACCGGACCCTCCCCATTCGCGAGTTCGCGTATCGCGGTGTATGTCCCTCGCACATACGCGGTCGCGCTTGCAACCACGATCTTCAAGCGACTCATGTTAGTCATCCTTTCGCCACAACACGTCGGAACGCGTTCTACTTTCAGACTACGATAACTAGCACTACCCATCACTCTTACATTGTTAGGACTAAGTTTGGTGAGGAAAGACCGAAACCACGTAAAAAAAAAAAATCACCCGCCACATCGTCGTGGTAACCTCGCATAGGTTTTGACCCAAACACTGACAAACTATCACTACCAATGTGCACAACAATATGCTTCCTTCCGTTCCTTTTGAGTTCTTCGAGGGCGGTGGACAGACTTGACAGCAATACCTGTCTCTTGCTCTTCACTCTCCGTCAACCCAATCTTCCTTTGTCGTATGCCCCACGTTTATTCACGTTCCGACCAGGAAATAGATTTTACCACCTGCACTACTAAAACATTTCATCTTTCTTACGCATTTATGCCACAACAATGCAATATCGCCTCTACCCCTTAACATTACGCCCGACACCCCTTAACACACTTAAAGAACATCTGTAATTGGTCTATGGAATGGAGATCTAGAAAAAGTGGGTAAATTGCGATCAATGTTTAGCGATTGAAACAATTACTGCAGGTGGTTAATTTCTACACAGGGCTTCGTGAAATACTGTCCAGATATCATTTGTGACGAAATCATCGTATCTGTCGAGCCGTTTTATACACAGTCGTTCTTTTCTTGGTTTTCTTGGTAGGTGGATAGCTACAATCCCATCCTCCTTCTCACACTAGTTGCAGCAACGCCTATATTGTCACCTAGTGTTTTTCAGTGTATTTAATTACTACCCCAGGATTACTTCCACTTAACACGTTAAAACAATGGTCACCTATCGACAATCTTCCTCTTCATCGTCCCGCTACAGCTGTTCGTCCAACCTGGTGTTACAAAGCGAAAAAGCTTAGGCTAATTACACCGAGAGTTTAATATGTGACCACTTAAACGTGCGGATTAGCCAGTCCAGCACAACATAAGGAAATAAAGCGAAATCACTGTAAATTTGTACAACATAAAAAAGTCCACGAGATATGTCACACAAAAGAAAATGCCTTATCGCTTACAACCCATAATCGTTCTGTACACAATCGCAGCAAGAAACCAAGACTCGTGACTGAAATACTACTAAACTTATGTAACATACTTAATGGAATTCCCTTCGTCAAGCGATAAACATGTGTATTGATCAAGATGTTTTGAACTAATTTATCGAGAGACTAATTATTTCATAAAATGAAACGTGGTTTGATGATAAGGGAAACCTCGTCTTTACCTTTTATCCGGACAATAAAACAGTATTTTGGTAGACATTTAATAATCTTCTTTTCATTTATGAACATTTAAAAAGTTTAATAATGTAACTAACATCTTTAAAAATAATTACGTAAAAACATGATAACTCCCAAATCAATTTGCATACACAGGGTACCATCGGTTGAAAAGCAATAAGCTAATAACCCCAGATATTCACAGCATTGTTATGGCCTGAAGTCCATTCTAAAGCTCCTATGAAATTAAAGAATTAAGATTTTCGTGGCGGTTGGTCCTCTGGTCACAACCCGGACAACCATAGGAACACTTGCCAAATGTTTCACTGCTAAGTAACGAAAGTATCCAGCTAGCGCTTGCTTGAAAACAAATACGTCATCATCCAATCGGGACAATTAGTGTAACAGGGCACACAGCAGCAATTAAATTGGCCTCATCAAGTCAAGCCGCATTACAATTCGGCGTAAAAAATGGCCTAACAGGCGTCCAATGGTCCTCGTCTTAGACTTCAAAACAACTCTCAAAATCGAAGTTAGCCACGTTCATTTGGTGATTTCCGGGTATACAAGATATGCAATGTAAGTACAACGTAACAATGTGGCGCGTTCGCGTAATGTTTACACCTCCTTGGATATACTGCTAATCTAATACCATTCGACTCGGAGAGAGCACTTTTATGGCGGTCTGAATGTCGCCGGCAGCAAGAAAATGTATAAAGGCCTTCTTGTAAAGTTCCCGATTTTTAACCAAAATTGGATTTTCTAGACAGACATTCATAATAGTCCCCAGTAACAAACCTGCACGGAAATTCGTCCAGTGGGATCCGCGCTGACGCATGCGGACAGACCTACGAACAAGACGAACCTAACAGGCGCTTTTTGCGACTATGCAATCTGGATTTGTACCTATACTGTGCCTATTTACTGTTTAAGTATTTCTGTTTATATTTATTCTGTTATTTTATACTATTCGTCTAATGACGGACTTGCCTCCTTTGAGCCAAGTTCTCAACCTTGACTGTTCCAATATCCAATGGACTACTCCTGTATATGGATTTCTTGGAAGTACAATCAATCAATCAATCAATCAATCAATCAATCAATCAATCAATGCACACGCGCCTAAAAATCGAAAAAACCACCCATTACAATCACGTGTCAGTGACCGCAAGTTAACAGCGCCCGAACCAACGGAAAAATTTACTTGCAATTCTGTGTGGTAAACTTACACTAAAGCCACTTTCATTTGCGTTTGGTTTCCATAATGCGTTATTTTGATTTAGCTGACAAATTTTGAACTTGACATTATAAAGGACTGATATGACACGGGTACTGTATTAATAAACATGGCAAATTTTCTTAAAAGTCTTAATTGAAGTGTTATGTGTTACTTTGAACCCTGTGACGATTTTGATTACACCTGACATCAGGCAAGTCTACATTCGTGTAACTTGAATTACAAAAGTCTCGTTCATTTTATTTAATTTTAAGAGATCCTTGCCCAGAGGGACTACACGAACTTCTCATACCACTTAAACGCCTATATACATTTTGACGCAACTCCGTGGTAGGCCGACATCACAGTTATTACACGAGCCTTACCATGTGCGAGCTGCATATACTTTAATGACCACATAGCCGAAAGATTCATACGAGCACAAAATGCCTTTGTCGATGCCACCCTAACGCGTTCTTACCCGTTCTTACTAATTTCAGCGTGCAACAGACAAACGTGTTTCATACTCAATACTGTCGGTAAACAATCTGCGATGGGCTAGACATGTAGTATGGCAGCGAAATAAAAAATACGTACTCGTAAGAAATATATCGAAAGTAGATCCATCGGAAACGGGTAAGGAGATTGGTGAAAATAAAGATATGGATTTTAGGAAAATAGAATTGTTGATAACAGGCGGATACAAATGGTTCTGAATGCGGTTCAGTTGTGTGTTTCGGTGTTCGTTACTCTGTATCTTTGTGTTACCTCAAACTTCCTTGCGTTCTAAAATCGAAAACCTCATATTACTATAACTCGACCATCAACACCACTGGCCAGCTGAAATGAGTGTGACGATCTGGCTAGAGGCACAAGGCTTAGTCCCCAGTTCATAAGCCACTGGAGTATTGGACTGTACATTTGACAAAGATTTTGGAAATTTACTACTTACAAGAGAGGGGTGTTAGTTGATCTGGACTGTCAAGGGCCTTTCTGTATTTGTTTATTATCTTTGCCTATTACTGTAGCACAAAAAGTCAGGTTCAACACCCACTGTCAAAAATGAAAATAACATCAATCACTCCGTTAACTGAAAATGATGAATTACTTAGTCATATGACAATTCACGTTTGACATTTAACAAAATGGACTGGCAGTAATGTAAAGACAATTTTCAGGTCTTGGGGGTAGCCACAAATGTCTCTGCAAGAAGGGTTTTACTGACATATGACTGACTCCTGAAGTCATACTACTCAGCAGGAAAAACTTCTCCTCAGTATCATCTTACCATTCTCTACCACGCAGGCTTACTCTACCAACATGTACATCACATCAATAAAGCACATGATGCAAAATTATAACAGCAAAAAGAGCAGGATGAACCACAAGTGTCTTAGGTTGTTTATCAATGCTGTATCTAATGCAAAGGATAATCATAAATTATGTATTGCAAGTGGAGTCAATAATAAGACTGGGCCAGGATATCATTTTGACAGCTGCATTTTTTACTTAAATTTTGTATGAAGACTTGAACTTAGTATGAAAATAGAAGATTCAAGGTCCTCAGAGCACTGACAAGAATTGGCTAGTAGAAACAACAGTGCTCTGAGGTTGTGGGTATTTAGTTGGCAGTTTTTTGGAGAAAATTATTAACGCTTCCTTTCTGCCATGGACAAGGAGGCAGCAGGGTTCTATCAGATGTTGGTATAGATCTAGCAACTACACAGCATCACAAGCCAGAAAATATTATTCTTCTGAGTACAAACATTCAATTACAAAATTTCATATTTGTAAGGAAAAGTCAAACTGTCCAGTTGGGCATCATGCCATGAAAACATAAGTTAAGGTGGAATTATAGCTCCACAAATTGTCAATTTCAGCAGCAGATACAGGTAAACAGTCAGCTTCATGTGACAGCTTCTTTACCCACAGGGTAAGAGCCACTGGTACCTGGTACTAGGTAGGCCCATGAGCCCATCCGGACACTGGGAATCAAGGGACTTCATATTCTCCTTGTTCAGTTTACAATGTGCACCCTTCAGGAGGATGGAAGCAGTCATAGTCTTCCAAAGTGATAATAAGTATACACTGAAAATTGCAATACATCAAATATGTCACTTTCCCTAGCCTGTAACTTTTGTGTTAATCAAATAATTTACTTTTAAATAGAAGTGACACTTGAAGTAGGAGGTAACATGGTGCAAGAGTCAGCCAGTCTGATACTATTCCTGGGATAAATTGATGTTCAATGACAGTAACAATGAAGAGTGCTTTTACATAGAATTTTGTAGTGTGATTCATTTTTATGAGCAAAACATGTTTCCCCCACTGACATTCATTGCTTATTTATGGCAAAACATCTTTCCTCCATCAAATTTACTGCTGATACAACTGTATGGTTAACAATATAATGGGAATGCAGCATGTCAGAAAATGGTGCAGAGCTAATTTAGAATGGGTGAATGAACATCTGTGATGACGATTGCACCAGTCAGCCTAGTACACCAAAATTGGATGTCAGTGCAGCTAGAATGGAGAACTGATCTTGCAAAACCAAAAAGCCATGATTTGAGATTTAACCACTGCACTGGGGTTGTCCATCAGACCTGTACACAACACTGTAAATGAAGACCTGGAATAGTACTACTACTACTACTACTACTACCACAAAGATGTCTGACAGAAGAGCGTATGAATTAACAATGAGAGACTAATCTTCACATTGTCAGAAGGAGGAGGAGGAGGAGGAGGAGAAGGAGGAGGAGGAGGAGGAGGAGAAGGAGAAGAAGGAGAAGAAGAAGGAGGAGGAGGAGAAGGAGAAGAAGGAGAAGAAGGAGGAGGAGGAGGAGGAGGAGGAGTTCCCAGAATCGACAGTGACAGGTGAAGAGACATGGGTGGACCACTTCACTCCTCAAATGAAAAAAGCTGGAATGCAATGGAAACACCCAACTTTTCTGACAGCCAAAAAATTGAAAGTGTGTTGGTCTGCTGGAAAAGTTATGGCCTCTGTATTCTGGGATGGAGAAGGAGTCATCCATGTTGAATTCATGCATGGGAGCAACACAATCAATGCAAAAGCCTACTGTTACATGCTGCGATGAGCTACCTACACAAAAATACCTGGACGTATGTCACGAAGAATGATCATTCAGCATGCAAGTGCAACCCCGCATAGTGCACTCTGGAACACATGAACTGCTGCAGCTGATTCACAGGAACCATTCACCCTATAGTCCTGACCTTTCCTTGTATGAGAATAATTTGTTAGGGGCACTGACGAAACACATGGGATAGTGCCAATTTAACAGTAATGAGTAACTTCAAATGGCTATTAATAAATCGTTGCAAATGCAACAGACCAACCAGCAACTTCTAATGCAACAAAATTTGAAAGCTTGGGTCATGACAGAACCCATGCAGCAGTGTGCTCAAAAATACTGTTAAAAAATAATCATGCTTTATTAAAATAAATATGCTACATTTAACAGTGCAATGATGTCTTTCATTTTTATGACACATGGGACCTTCCTTATTTGGCATCCTTCACAAATCTACACATTAACCATCAGGAAATGTTCAAAATTTAAATGCTCAGAAAGAGCAGTGGTAACAATAAATTAAATAAATGCTCATATTTATTCTAACCAAATAATAACACAACGGCAATTAAATCAGGCCAACTTAATGAGCAATTCTTATAATAAAAGCAAATGAGACACACTATTTCTCAAATTCATTTTGGTAAAGAACTCTACATGTTTCGTACAAATCTGTCCAAAACACGTAGTTCTTAACCAAAATAAATTTGAGAAATAGTGCACCTCGTTAACTTTTACTATAAGAATATATCACAATGCACAGTCCTCTGAACGTCAAATTTAATAAGCAATGTTGCCTACTGTTTTATATATTTCTTCAACATGGTTCTCGTACTGCATGACAAAATTAGCTACATACACACGCACAGAATGCTTAGGAAAACATGTGGATTTATGAACAACGAAATTAAATAAAGAAAGAAGGAAATGGGAGTAATAAGCTCGTAAGATTCTTAAGGCTGTCAAACAATATGCTGGAAATAACAGTCATTAAGGAAATAAAAGATGTATACAAAATAAGTTCAAAAAAAATACTGTGAGTCTGTCATTGAAAACAAGAAGAAGCAGATGGATAATTCGGAAAATGTGCCTTTGGGGAATAAACTGTGAGTCTGTGAACTGGGCTAAAGTAGATCAAAATGGTATCAAAATGCACGGTTCAGGTGTTCAAAATTCAGGTTCTACTATGAGTAAGTAAGTCAGCGTTTTGTCAGAAGACACTGGGCAAACATATCTCTACAAAAAACACCAATCGTTGCTTAATTATGTGGGTATTCAGTCACCCGTCTTCAAGCCACGCACAAGGCACACAGGATGAAGCCTCCTACTGCATCTGCTAGCAAAGAATCATCTTCTTGCACTTTTCTACTGCACAATAAGCCTACCTGGAGAAGGAATGTTCGTCAGGATGAATGTCTGTCTGTAAAACTACATCTTCACCTTGGTGAACCCACTTAATCACTTCACCACCAAACTGAACATTCGCAAAGTCTAAGGCCACAACGTGAATTGCCTTCACGCACAGGTAGAAGGTAGACTTATTTTCGGCACGAAAAATGGCTGTCACATGGGCGACGGTCGAGTTTAGCCACAATAAACTAAATGTAGGCAATTCGGCACCGGACTCATTCCTACTCACACACTCAGTTCCTTTCTTCTGCGGATTTGGAATAGGTCGTACGGTCATCCCAGTGACAAAATTGTGGCCTTTAAATTCTAACAATAATTTTCTAAAATATTCGTTGTTTGAATTCGTAAATGCTGTCACGTTTAATATTGATATTTTATTTACCACCGGTTGTGTTTCCGCACGTACGAGAAATTCCATTGAGTACAAAACTATGAATATACATAACATCCTTACAAACCACATCACCTCCATCCCCATGATGGTAGCAACTACGAAAGTGACATCTATCGGTGATATTTCACGAAAAGTTATTTTTGACGTACAGAAAGGCCAGCAGTGATAGGCACAGATAATACATAACAAGATTAGAAACTCACTGATATAGGACGCCCACCAAAACTGTTCTGCCATCTATTGTAATCTATGGTACTAAAACGCCGATAACGCGACAATTTGGGTTCTGTGCCCAACGTTTGTACTAACTCCAGCTATGAAAGTAGTGGTAGATCCGTCGGTGGAGCAGCTAACTACTAATTATCGCATATCATTTATTTTCATTCCGTGGATACGTACAGGATTACAAAATCCATATGGATATGGAAATAGTCAAATTTACTTAAGAAATCTAGAAGCGAAGTCAATATTAAAGTGTACAATAATTTTAGTTACTACATCTAGTACAATATTTGAGGTTTTAACATAACATAAATTATTTTAATGTAATATAGTATAATAATAATACACAATATGTCTGTGGAATTACAGATGTCATAACAAAATGTAACTGTAGTATGTAATTAACACAATAAATTATCAATGCCCCATGCCACTGAATTGTTACAAACTGGAGTATATATTATTCCTTATAATTAAAGAATTCATCCATAGAATAAAATGAATTATCCAGGAAAAACCTCTCTAAGGTCTTATTGAATTCCTTTGTCTCATTCGTTATACTCTTTATGGAAGTTCGTAAATGATTGAAGATCCTAATACTTGCATAATGTACTCCTGTTTGGTATTTGGTTAAATGGGATAAAGGGGGATGTAAACTATAACTATTCCTTGTTTTTATTGTGTACAAGTCTGCATTATCCCAAAATAAATTTCTTTTGTTAACTACAAACATTAACAGAGAATATTCGTATTGGGCAGATAAGGGTAAAATATTTAGGATTTTAAAAAAACTCTCTACATGAGTCATTATTCCTAGCCCCCACTATTATTCTAATAGCTCTTTTCTGTAATTTAAATACACACTTACTCTTAGTTTAATTTTCCCAAAAAATCAAACCATAGGACATTACTGAGTGAAAAAAAGCATAGTATATAATTTTTAATGCATCATTTGATAAATACAATTTAGACCTTCTAATTACGTAACAAGCTTTATTTAATTTGGGAGTAATTGTATCAATGTGTTTTTTCCAAGAAAGTGTATTATCTATTGTTATACCCAAAAATTTTACAAAATTTGTTTGTAATATCGTCTTATTATCATGTTCAATATTTATTTTATTTAAAAATTTATTTTTAATTATAAATTGCATTAATATATTTTATCAAAAGTTAATGAAAGAAAGTTCGAATTAAACTAATCCTTCATTATCTGAGACACTATATTCAATTTTCTTTCAAAATTCATTAAGCATGTTTCACTAATAATTACACTTGTATCATCTGCAAACAATAAAACTGGGGCATTTTTGTTAGATACTGTATATGGTATTACAGATGGTATGTCATTAATATAAATTAAAAAGAACAACGGTCCCAAAATTGATCCTTGAGTGATACCTATAATAATTTTGTCCCATTCTGAAAGTTTGTTATTAAATTTCACTCTCTGGTGTCTGTTCTCTAAATAAGATTTAATTAATGTATACATCACACCCCTTATACCATAATATTCCATCTATGCTAACAGAATGTCATGGTTTACACGGTCAAAAGCCTTCTCCATATCAAAAAATATACCTCCAACAATTCTCTTATTATTTAAGGCTAACAAAATATCGTTAATTAATGTGTAAGCAGCCTTATCTGTTGATGATTTCTTTCTGAAACCAAATTGACTGTTTGTAAAAATATTATTGGTTGAAAAGTGTGTTATTAATCTATTATATATAACTTTTTCAAAAATCTTTGAAAATGATGTTAATAATGAAATTGGTCTGTAGTTAGTCACATAATTTTTATCACCTTATTTATGTAATGGAGTTATGACAGAATATTTTAATATAGTTGAGAAAACACCCGAGTTTAGTGATGTGTTAATAATGTGGCACAGTGGTGAGCTAATTTAAGGTGCACTAATTTTCAATATCGTCATTGAAATTTCATGACAACTACACGAGTTTTTCCAAGGGAAGGAGTGAATAATTTTTTCAATTTCCCCTGTAGATGTATTACGAAAAACAATATTGGTGAATGGAAGATTAAATATCTGAGATAAGTAAGACAGACTTATGAAATAAATCAACAAACGCATATGTATAAAATATGTTTCATCACATGTTATTATTTACCGACATGTTTCCATCGCTTTTGCGATCATCATCGGGGTAGTTTTACAAGAGTATGAAGAACACAATAATCTGCTACACTGAATTTCAGGCACCGCTCAATGTTACAATAAATGTCTCAAGCACTGAGTATTTCCACTTACTCACTTTTGCAGTTTACTGTATTCTTAGTACTCTTGTAATGCTACCCTGATGGTGATGACAAAAGCAATGGATACATGTTGGTAATTAATATTTCATAAGGCATATTTCATAGTTATGCATTTGTTTGTTTCTATTATATAAGTTTCAATAATTTCTAATGCATGGATATGCAACATATTAATCCAAGTACTATGTCAACCTTTCATGCTATTTTGTATTCACTACCACACTTACCTATGATGTTTATTGACAGGCACAGCAGAGCAGAGAGGGTATCTGAATCAGTGGTCTCTTTGTTGCAGTCTTATGGTTCTAAAAATAGGGGGCCAGAACCGGTATGTTTGTTTGTAACCTGAGACCCAAACATCCTGCATCAAGCTGTCAATAACCTTGAAGTGATAAGTGAGCCAGATGAGCTGACAAACACATGTGCAGAATGTTGTGTAAGAAAACATCGAAAGATATGACATGTCAACGATGCATGGCATAGCAATCATGTGTTTATACGTGGCCCGATGGCAAATTGTTAATATCTACAACTCAAAATGTGAAATTAGACGCAGTAGATATATAACTTACATACACACACACACACATATACATGATGCCAGCACAGTGACCCAATCCTGCCTTACTTTACTCACCAGACAGAATTTAAAATGATAGTCCAAAACTGACTTACACCATGTCAGTGGTACAGAAGTCCAAGCAAGAGTGAATCACAAAACATACGGCATACAGGTAGGTTGGAATCAATGAGGGTAGGTAAAAGAGAGGAAGATGGAAATACACTGCATCCCAAAAATACATGCCAGAAAATGTCTGTCCGCACAATACTGCACACTTATGTCACCCTTCAGGAGTCCAGAAATTTGAGGTGGCTATAAGCTTCTGGAGTTTGTGGACCACCTGAGCATTTAGGCACACAACATTTTCTGCATTTCAGGTGCTAACTGGACTGAAAGAAATTAAAAATACTAAGTTTTAAGCACTTTTGTAGAAAATGAAACCAGATAGATTTGTTGTTTAATTTGTAATTGAAACAGTAAGACACAGTGCCTTAAATTGAAGGTTACTAGTTTCTGGGATGTGATTTGTACCACCTAGCCACATACGTAATGCAGAATGCAACGAGAAATATCAACTGCGGGTTCTGAAACTCCACATCCAACACGTGTCCATACTCTTAATATTCTACTAAAAGTCTGGTGTGGGCAATAGGCCCATTTTTCTTTTGAGTAGAGGCGATCACCTTGATGCACTTAAATCCTACGTAGTCCCACGTGAGTCACAATGAGTAGAAATTTTCAGGTAACGAAAGAGAAGGAGGCTAATTTCTGTCAGTTTTGGTTATCATGTAATAAATTTTTAATTGGGAACAGGATTTTATGGACATATCTATGCCTGTCGAACTTAAATTAGATTTCACATGACTAGAGGAAAAATGCAAATTTTTTTCCCTATCTGCATTGTGAGGTCTAGTATGAAACTTGCGAAAAATTTTGTGTTATGCTTCACAAATAAATTAAAGTACTACAGCAACAGGAACATACTCGATCTGTAAGGTGTGGCAAATCACTTCAAATTACATGGTGATAGTGCAGGCACAGGGACTAATCAAATTGTTTACAAAAGGTTACATGCAATACGTCAGTGTTTCATTCGCACCTGACGGTCCCACACCTGACGATTCGACTTCCTCCTTTCCTCTTAATACACCGAATGGTAGTTGACGAAGGATCAGAGCATGCCTAACTTGAACTGGCAAGGTCTGTGCAAAGTGAAGTAGCCGTCTTGTGATTGGTTCCGGCCGCAGCACAGGCGATCATGTGACTCGCGACTTTTCTGACACCTGTTATCAATGGCAGGGAATATCTGCCTCTCAATTCTGTCACTGGTATCATAGGTTACGTATAAATGTCACTTTCTTGCGGCCCACACCAACTATCCCAGTTTCAAGGGGATGGTGATAAGGAACGTCTTGGACAGGGTGAATGCGTGTGATGTGGTGGATATGTAGGCTGTATAAACGTTGCAGAACATCATGCTACCGCAGCTTCCAGTCCACCCTAGCTCCACCCATGAACCGTTGGTCTGGGGGTCCCATCTGCTATTTTAAACTGATGTCCACCCTGCGGACTTCGAAGTGTGAGGAAATGTTCCTCCGAATCTCCAGCAACACAGCCCACAACCACATGCCGCCAAAACCCCAAAAGATAATCAACGATTAAGACATGATTACCACACACCTGGTTTCAGAAGGAAATATTGTATTGGATAAGTCTGTAGTTATTACTCATATTTTCCATTTTAACAGATATGATTAGTTATTAAGAAATCAGTAATGTTTTGCAACATAGGCGCAAACGAACAGCTGAATGTTTTAAAGATACCTATAACAATTCAAAATTGTTTAATAATGTAGCTGCTACTTCAGGAAAGGGCGTCATGAAATTTTTGGATGCACAAATATGTTTATCTATGATGCAACATGAGCTTGCGTTGGCAGCTCCACTATGTTGTATGAAAATTCATCTTTCACCAATGCAAGATAGACGTGCATACAGGGAATTTGATATTGATGGAAAATGGGGCACCAGAATGCTGGAACTGTTTCCGGTTTTCAAGACAAAAAGTTTACAATTATTCAATGAGTGAGATTAGTTCTGCTGTCAGGCCACTTGGGGATAGAAAAGATCCAGTTAACAAAATGTTCTCTTGTTCTGTTCGAATACCAGATGATGGATGAGGTTCAGAAATCCAGTAAACCTAAGTGCAGTTTACCACTTTCAGAAGCCATTTGAACTGACACAAAAACCAGCGTAGAAATATTACTTCAATGAGCTAGGGGTAGCAAAACTTTATTAACTGCCCAGGTTAAAATAACAATCAAAAGTCAGAATGATGCAAACAATGAGGTGGGAACCTGTAATGGACAAAGAAACTTGTCCAGCTGAGATCACAGGAAAACAACAATCACAATACCGCATTTTTTTATTGCATCATTCAAATACACATTACACACTGAGAAAATGTTTATACAAATTTCATAAATGTGCATCATTTCTTACAAATGTAAACACACATAAGACAGGTCAGTCTTTATACAAGTGCAGAGTACTCCCACTAGAGTAAGTCCACAACAGCAGAAGATAAGGAATGCAAAGAACAGACTTGTTGACAAATAAGTTGATGGAATGTGCTTTCATCTCACACACAACTTGCTTCCTTACAAAATGTAACATATAAAATGTATGAAAACCAGTACAAAAATTTAAAAACTTTACAAATTTACAGCAAGTTGTGTGCACTTAGCTACCCATGTGCCAGACTTGTCTGGTGGGAGGCTCAGCTGAGCTATGTACAACACCATCATCAGAAACATACATAAACAGATATGTTGAAACCTAGCCTGTCATCGGGAGGAGATCATAAATTAGAAGGAAACAGTACAAATTATAGTTTACCCTCCTGCTTTCCTTGCTCACAAAATTGCAAACATATTTTGTAGTACTGGGATTAATGTAATGAATTACAGCATGTGCCGATTACATCATAATATAACCCAGCTCATGATGCTACAGCTCAGTAACTTTCAAATTCAAGCCCTAAATTTAGTCACAGAGTGTTGTTAGAATGAGTCTGAGCTTTGGGAGTTCTTCTTTGCAACAGTTTTATGGCCAGTGTGAAAAGAGTTGTAAACCACTGTCTTAACCTGCTCTACCTACAATTTGTTTCATCTACTGAGACAGCATGCAAGGTCACCCACACTAACATTGACAATGCATACTGTTACTTAATTTCCACACTCATGTTCTCATCTAACATGCCTAGTCTCAAAAGATTAATGTCTTCTTGAATGGATGTCATGTAATCTGGTATAAATTTCCTACATTTTGGAGGGGCATGCTGCCTCCATATTCAAGGTAGAAGAGCCGGTTGCATATGTACAGATCAGCATACAATAGCCTCCACACAGAGGAATACTGTGGGAGATATGAAGTACTCATAGCACTGACTATGAAGACTGTCTCCTGGGATGTGGCACTATGCTGCCTGGTAGAAAATTACCACCTTCAAGAAATGTACTGCCTTTTCCTTTATGATGCACTACCCAGTACATCATATCACAAGACAGTGGTCTTCATAGTCACTGCAATGGGGTCTCATCTCACACAGCAGTTCTTGAGTTTCACCTATCAGAATGCATGATCATGATCATTCTGCCTTGCTTATGATAACAACAATGGCTAGCCACAATGCCACATTTAATGCTGTACAAAGACAATCCATTTTATTAACCTGAGCTCTACTAACAATCATCCACCTAGGTCCCGTAACCGGCACTTACTGTTGAAGTGGCAACCTCCCGATGAAAGGTTTCCCTGCTTTGGTTTTGATACAATGAGTGAATATTGTCACATGACTGACTATAAATATTATTTGCAAATCGTTTTCTTGCTTTGGTAGTCACAAGAATTATTTACACGTGGCTCCCAGCAAATGGTAAGCATTAAACATAGTATGCAGACAAGCAGGAAGTATGTTCATTGTGATGTCTGACTGCTATGTCACGGACAGGTATCCTCACTCTGGCACAATATGTATGTTGAAAGGAAACTCTTGTAACTTGGATGAGAGATGTAACTTGCATTCTGCATGACTTACCATAATTATAGTGCAGACAGCAACACTGAACAGTGCCAAAACCTCCATGCATTTCAGTCCTCATATTAACTCTTTGATTTAACTTTTGTAATAGTACTTGAGGGATATAAAACCACCAAATTCCCTTTTATGTAACTTCCTCCAGTCCCAACTTCTTTCACATTTCTTATGCCCTTGACATTTCACATTCAGATACACATAATTTACATCCATCAATCAGTGTGCAACGATGTGTTTCACAACCACACAAAACATTATTATGCCATATACCATGATGTCTAGTGTTTTCAAAGCATGCGAGATAATAACAAGCATTTCTTAAATTTATTATTCACTTAATTGCATTGTGAGCCATATATTTAATTAAGTATAGCAATTATTATTTACTATGACTATATTGAACATGATACATTTGTCTGAAAACTATGCCAAGTGTTATGAATTAAATTTGGTCAGTAGGACAATTTTAACATGTCTTGAATCCATTACAATTATTCCATGTGATGTATGAGTTTCAGTAATAAGTCTGAGAGGGAAGAAATTGAATGTCATATCAAAAGTACAATTTCAGGTCACATTTATTAAATAATTTCAAATAACTACATTAAATTAAATGAGTTTAGCCCTTTTTAAATGATTCATGACCATGCAAGTATGTTTCATTACAAGAAAGAAAACCAACAAGTGTGTATACAAATGCGTACCTTTATTATAAGTAAGTTAAGTTTTAAATAGTTCTATTGAAAACTTAACATTTTATATTTGTAAACTGTTTTGACGTTCTATGTAACATATCCTTCAAAGAACACCTCCCTGAGGATGGCCACAATAGGTAGCCAAAACGATGAAGGAGGCTATGCTGTTTATAATACAATAAATGTACCTACTGTTATATGCAGGATTTGGATTTGTTAATCATAATGAGTTCAGCCTTTTTTTAAAGTTACACACTTAAATGTTTCAAAAGTTGTGATCCTTTAGTTTCTGAACAAGTAGGTAGTGTAACTAACAATTTCATTTTCAAGAAATTCTGAACAAGTTCAGGAAAGAGAAAATTGCTGGCTTCAGCAGGCAGTTCCCGGATATGTATGAGGAACTACAGCACATAATGTCACTACATCTGACTGAATTAAAGCAAAAGACCAGGGAGCCGAATTACTGATGTGATCCTTTCATACTAGGTGAACTTCATACTATTTGAAGCAAATTTTGTAATTCAAATGCCATGAAAAAACTAGATTAATTCTTAGAAAACTTGGAGCAACAATATTTCACTCAAAATTTAAGATTTCTTAAAAAAGTGAATTTATTGAAGAGAATGTTTGGACTATAAAACTTGGAGGTATGCTTTTGGTCCCTTTTGTACACTTATCCACGAAATCTGTCTCACTTGCTGCTGTCTGCTCATCATTGTATGCTGTCTCTATGTGTGTGGCAAGCACTGGTCAGAATCACCACTTGAAGCCATGGAGAAGTTAGCTGAGTCCCGGTCCTGTTTGTGCTGCAGTGGGGTATACTTGTGAGGGAAAGTGTGGTGTCCTCCAGACAACCCTGTACTGGGCACCACCCCACTACCACAATGATGCAACCGCTTCATGAATGGGTTAAAGAGGCGCACATGTGAGGGAATTGTGGTGTGCTGACGTGGGATGTTGGGACCTCCTGTAGGAAGAGGCATAGTAGAGCAGTGTGGGTACACAGTGGCCACTTGCTGTGTGGGGTACAAGGGTAATGTAGCAGCAGGGTGGTCTGTGAATGATGTCATGCGCATGTTGGTGGAGCGGCCAAAGGGTTCATCTGTGGTCTTCGGGCGAGCCTGCTTGCTACGTCGAATCACCACAGTGCTCTCCACAACTTGGGGTGGTGGGGATGGCACAGCATTGCACTGTAGTGAGAAGCTGCGCCAAGCAGGGGAAGACTGCTGTGATGATTCCACTGTCAGGTCATCTACACTCGTAGATCGTGGTTTGTGTGTCTCTGAGCTTGAGTTGGAGTGAACACCACTAGACGTCTCACTGTGACTTGGTGGAGAGCCCCCAGAGCTGTCAGAATCTGAGCGGGGAGTCAGTTCATCATGAGGCATCCCTGAGTCTGCACGGCGCAGACATCGTGGTGTGGTTGTAACTGGCTGCAATGCAAGTCCTGAATGTAATCTGATAGCCTGATACAACATATTCTGAGCCACTGACTGAGACAGTCAACTATCTATGTCAGTCTGTGCTCAACATGAAATTATACTCACATGATAGCACCAGGTTGTTCTCCCTACTGGCTATCATCCTGCTGTACTACACCTTGAACCCCTTCCTTTCAAGTAGCAGATTGTTGACATCTCAGCCCTTTATACACTGCATTACCCTTCAAAACACTCACCTGCTGTGAGTCTGCTGTGCTGCTGTGCACCATTACTGCTACAGGAGCAGCAGGAAGGATATCACATGGGGACTGAGGGAGGGGCAAGTCGTCATGAGATGGTTCTGGTGTGAGGAGGGGACTTGGGTCCTCATAATCTCCAGGAGTAAGATCTCGGTTTGTGCGAGCGTATGTGATGCTGTCATCCCTCAATGCAGAGTCCAGAAGCTGTAGAGGGCAGGAGAGTACAGTTAGAGGGCAGCACTAATACAGTTACAGGTTAAATACAGGACAGTCAGTGCAGTTAGTGGTCAGCACTAGTACAGTTAAAGGACAACACTAACACAGAAGACAGTACCTTGTTCTCCTCCGATATGGAGTCACTCGGGATCTCTCGCAGGGTCGCATAGTCACCGTCATCTTCCTCACTTTCAGTCAGCTGGTCCAATGACTTGTTTCCCTTACTGCCTCCTGACTTTGTTAGCAGTGATTTGTTCTTCCTATGATAAGACAATTTAGCTCAGCTTTTGGCTGAACAAAGAATACCTCTCCAGTTGAAAGCACCAACTTTTGATATAAACTTAATCCACTTTTTCACAAACTCTTATTAAAACATTATGTTTAGAGGACCATAACCTTCGTAATGCTATATGGAAAAAGGCAGAACTTACATGGCATTGGAAGGTACTTATTAGTTACAAACAGGTCGTCTAGGATGTTACACCATAGTGACCTGTAAAATGTTATTGATATTTTGGAGGAGTATGGTGCTTACATCTTCAGAGTCTAGTGGTCACAACAGATATATACGCTGAAGATGGAAATAGCACACTTCTCAAAAAATGTCACCCACCATTCTTCACTCAAGGTTAACTCCACATGTGAATGAAATTATTGGAGATTATCAGTGTGGAAAGTAGCTAAAGTACAGACCAGTTATTAAACAAACCACATTTATTCAGCCTAGAATACATGTGGTTTGTTGAGTAATCAACAAAATGGGACAGCTTCCACAAAGACAGTTATTACCAGTCAATATTATTCCATTAATTGGTACAAGTATCTAAAAAGGAAGATCTTACAATGTAATTCTAACATACATTTTAAAAAACAGTTTTTTAGTAGAGGATTGATTCAAAAGTATGCTAAAATTAAAGGTTTGAAATACTTCTCCTGCGGCCAAATTTACTAGTACTAAGGTCCAGAAATTTCGTATCAAAGATGGGATAAAATTCTTATACATGAAAAAACAAAAAAATGAATTATGACTTTTACCATATGCACTTACAGGTGTCCAAAGAATGGAAGAGTAGTTGGGGTTTAAATGATCTGTGCCATATGAGACTAAGTAAGTGTGGTTTGTTTAGTAATAAACACAGCAGGATGGCTTCCACAGAGATTACAGACCGGTTATTCTGCATTCACCAGTTACTGGAGAAAAATTAAAGTACAGCAAAGCAATACATCAGCTATTTATATATTTCAGAAAAGAATATGATTAGGTTACTTCCAGTTACTATGCACATAAAAGCAAAACCAATCCCATTAGAGGCCTGGACAGGCCCTGAGTGTTCCAGGAGGTTGAGGCGCCCAGATTTTAAGACAATTGGCACATGAAGGTAGTAAGGTTGTCAGCCCTGCGCACCAGCTGCCTTTACCCCCAGGAAATATTCCTGGTACTCATTTCTGTTAGAGGCTGAATCGACCCCAGGATTATGCACATAATAAATCCAAAATGTAGTAAAGTGACAAACAGGATGTGGAATTAGTCAAAAAAATTCACATAATATTCAAAACTAAAAGTAGTACAATACAATATGTTGTAAGTATGCCACATATTGAATTCAATGTTACAACATTCTCAGTGAATTCCAATCACATATAAAACTGAATGAAAATGAAAAAAGACAGTTTAAGTCAACACAGTACATTCTATATGTAGATTGGCCTGAAATAAGGAGATGTATTCTTGTCAGTATCTTTCAGCTTTGCTTTAAAGTAGACCAGTAGACCAAAGAATACCAACAGGGACTAAAACTGAAGGGGAAACATCAGCTTCTGGTGCATGCTAATGGTATTAATTTAATGGGAAAAATATAAATATTACCAAACAAACGCCCTGCATCTTTATTTAGATAGAGGAAAGGAGGTTGGTCTTGAAGCAGAAGAAGAGGAAACCGAGTACATAGCAAAATTTACTTCACTACCACAGTCTGGAACATAATTATAACATGAAGGAAACAGATAAACCTTTTAAGAATGTCAAAAAGTATAAATATTTGGATATTTCACTAACAAATCATAAATGCATCACTGATTAAAAAACAAATAAAATAACTATTTTGTTAAGGACAAGAAATAATGTGGGCTATAGAGAAAGCATTGTCTCTTCTGTGGTCCTGGTGCCAGAGCCATAAGTGCAAGGTGAGTAAAACATTTGCCTAGAGTGGAAAAAACTGACGAGCCCAGAAAAACTTCATTGTTTATGCATTATGTTAAATGCTCACTTAATTATGCATTAGTTGACTGTGTATGTAGCCTCATGACTAAAATAAACTTATGTTATTATTATTATTTTATATTTAAGTACATATCTTTTACCAAAACAATTACACCGAAAGTACAAAAGAGAGGGTTTTATGTTCTTGTTGTGGCATAAACATAGCTAGTTATGTTACTACATAGAAAGTATCTAAACTGTTTGAGTAGTCCATGGGTATATTTATTTTCTTATCAATGTTTTCAGTAGCTCAGACTAAATAAATTACTCTAATAAATGTTGTATATGTTACATTTTATAAGCAAGTTCAAGATCTTCGATAAAATGTCACTAGTGTCACTACCATCTCACAAATTACTGTGTACACTATAGGGTTATTTCTGATTGTATGACACTGAAAAACACAAGGTTCATGTGGCCTTGAAAGGCATAATTTTCATACCAAAGTCTGTGAAACAGTCAACTGATACAAGAGTTGACATGCGAGAACTACAAGCTCACATGTCTACACATACAACAAGATGGTCTGGTAAGTCAACTTTCTTTCCTTAAGAAAGTAAGGTATGCTTAAATCACCTGTTGCTGCTACTGACAGTGGCTTGCATGCTGACTGTGTGAAGAAAATAACATACTCAGTTGCAAATGTAGTGGAAAAGATGGATAAAGGTTGTAGTAAACAGACAAGAGATCTTGTGGATTAGGTTTAAACCTGTACACAAAAAAAATGCATCTTTCAAGGCATGGATTAGTGGAGCACTGAAAATGGCTGACCATGTGAAAGTGATGCAACATTTCAAGAAACGTTTATTCTTGCAATCTTGGTAAAAAAAAACCTCCACTTTTATGAAGCCAGAAGATTTATTACTGTATTTACATAAAAATTATGCTGAACCACTTAAATTCAGTCAACACCTTCATGGCTTACATGCTTCAAGAAGCACCATATCCACTCTCATATGCCACCTACACATACCCCTGCAAAGTGATCCATTCCTTTTAGGTTGGGCATCCAAATTTTTTATTCAGTTCTTATCCAGCATGCAGATTACATGTCCCATTCATCTTACTCACTATAATTTAATTCTTTAATAACATTCAATAAAGCACACAAATTATGCAGCATATCAATGTGTAATTTTCTACATCTTCCTGTTACTTCTTTTTCTTATGTCCAAACATTCACATCAGCACTGTGCTTATCTATGTTTGGCCCTCAGCATGAGAAAACAAGTTTCATATTATATGCAGAACAACTATTACATTCTAGTTTTGTATACTGTAAGATGAATGTTTTTAGATACAAAATGAAAAGATGACAATGTATGAAGTACACATTAACAAGCTTATTCTGTCATCTCTTCTAATTTCATCAGCAACAAGAGTTCTGATTTTTCACTCTTACTCCCCAGTACATCACCATTGCTTCACTTCCAAAGGATGTGTTACCTAACTTTATCAAAATATTTTGTTTACAGTTTTCTCTGCATGTGTAAACCAGTGAAAAATGTCTGTAATAAACAACAACTGACATCATTTTTATTCTCTGTTTTATCTGAAAATGAGTGTTGCTTTTAAATGTGAAAGATTCCAGCTAAAGTGCTAACAAAATATGGGAAGAGAATTATAATTGCCTACTGACAAAGGATATAAGGGAAGGAAAGAATATTCAAAATATGTAATACTCAAAACCAGTGTAGTGTACATATGTAACAGAAATTCCTAACTTGACATCAAATGTAAGAACTTTGGATGTGTACTACATACTGTATGTATACAACACATATTTGCTAAATACAAACCAATGTAAAACAAAACAACATTCAGTTTGTTTGGTATTACAACAAAGTAGGTGTTACTGTTTGGTCTCACACAAGGAAGAAAACATGTGAGATGACAGAAATAGTTAGAGGATACAACCGTTAAACCAACTACTAATAAAAAAGATACCAGAGGCAAACATGGAAATGAAATTATTTAATGACAGTCTTATGTCAGGGTAGCTGGGATTGATTGAATTTATGGCAGTGGTATAGAATAAACTGCTCCTTTTCCAGAAGTGGAACATACCCAGGACTTCATTTCTGAATGGGTTTAGAAAATGGGTCAAAAAACAAAACAAAGAATGCAAGATTAAAAATCACTAATAAAATATCAGTTATTTTGTCACCAAAATTTTATTACAACAGATTTTGAAAGAAAAAGAACAAAGAAACACAACTGTACCAAACTTATTCTGCAGATATAGGGGGCTGGGGGGAGTAGGGGTGGATATATGAATATGGTGAAACAGAAGGTTATCTTCAACATCTGGCACTGCAGAATGTCTCACCTCGTTGAAGCATGGTCATCGAAGGTCACCTTGTGTTTGCCACTCAATTTGCGATTTAGCCAGTTCAATTGGTCTGAGGTCTCCGGGGATGTTTTGGGTGAAGGTGACTTCGGACGTAGCCAGTAGATCTGTTCCTCACTATCATCAGAAGTGCGAACTTGTCCATTGCCTGCAAGGAAGACCAGTTGGATGAGTAATGAAGAAAAACAATCATCAATTCTATAGCATTCATGCATGAACAGTTTGTTTGTAATGAAAACAGATGATCAGCACTAAACACTAAAACCAAGATGCTGTGGAGCTGGCAGATTCAAGTAGATACCTGAATATGAAGACAGTTGCTCAGGACTGTGCACTGCTACCAACAAGCTGTCAAGATTTGCAAGCAGAAGCTGTTGTGTGTGCAATAAGGAGTGTGGATTAGTACTGTATACTGTACCGTAGGTCCACATGGGCCTGATAGCACTGGTAATGTCTGGGTTATGGCCAGCCTTGTGACTGG
>Ga0209629_10000287_pt1 | contig 26409 bp, 19 predicted proteins | sample TergutCu122P5_FD_187286 | JGI IMG/M metagenome (GOLD analysis project Ga0209629, IMG submission 187286) | Cubitermes ugandensis P5 segment gut microbial communities from Kakamega Forest, Kenya - Cu122 P5 (SPAdes) (version 2) | ecosystem: Host-associated > Arthropoda: Insects > Digestive system...
TGCCGGTTGCGCCGAAATGCGAAAAACACGCAAAATGGGATGCATGATCAATTTCGGCGAGACCGGCGATTCACCGGACACGCTTATTTTTTAGTTCCAGCACAATAACCGGTCGCATTGCGTCGCTCACGGGACGCGGGAGCATTTGGGGACATCGCGTTTTTCCACCAATATGGCTGTCCCTGACGGGACAGCCCATTGCCCTCATTTTTTCAAAATAGCCGGATGACCTCTTACGCTCCCGGCTGCGGTTCCTGCCTGACCTTGTGTTGTCGTCTTATGTTATCGTTTCAATTGGTTTCAATTCGTTTCATGGTGGAACCTGCACCGAGATACATGGCCGGTTGGGTGGAATTCGATGTCGTTTTGATTCGTGCCGGAATTGCCACAACAGCGGGACGTTTTTGAACTGCTTCAGGAGATGGTGTTCTGTGGGATGTTTCATCGCATCCTTCGTCTTCCGATTGAATGGAAACCGGACGGACGTTTTCATCGCTTTTCAAAAGATATGATTGTGGGGTTTCTTCCGTTTGTACAACGCTTTGTTGCGGCACAATTAATTGTCGCGGTTCGGTCAATTGCGGCGGTTCTGTCAACGAACGGGGAGCAACGGTTTTCCTGATCACGGTTTTCGCGTTTTTTTGTATTACCGGCTCCGGAAGATCGCAGGCATCCGAACGCAGGAACGAATCGTTCACATTCGCAGATTGCCGGTTCGACGCCGACTGCTGAGACGCTTCAAACATGTTTTGCATTCCCTCCGCATTCATGGATGTTTTTGTCCGTTCGTACAGGGATTGGGACAACAGGAATGCCGGTGTCCGGGGAGCGTTCCGCTGTTGCAACGGAAAGATGGTTCGCGGTTCCGGTGCCCGGAGTTTTGCTGCCGCGATTTGTGTTTCCGTGATTTGTTGTTGGGGAACCTGTTGTCCCGGAAGATTCTGTTGCGAAAGATGCCGTTGTGAAAGTTTCGGTTGCGAAATCAGCGATTGTTGTCCCGAAAAACCTGAAATTTGCGTGACCGGCATGGATGAATCATCGTCTTCCTGCAAAAGTTCCGGCTGGGGCACTCTTGGTTTTTTTTGCAGTTCTTTGGGGTAAACCGGGTCATTTTGTTCAGCTTCATTTTCCGACGAATCATATTGCGGCTGCGGGAGCCGGGTCGGCGTGAACGGAGTCTGTGTGAACGGATTCGGGGCGGGCGGCATGACGTTGTTCAGCGATTCCTGCGGTGTCCGCGAATGATTGTCCCGGATGTTCCCGGTCGCCGCGTTGATGCCTGCCATGTTGACGTAATCCGATTCCCGAATGCTTCCCGGATCCAGCCAGACGCCGTTTTCATCGAGTTGCATCACGCCGAGATCAAGGCTGAGTGCCGCACGTAACGTGTAATGCTGGACCCAGCTTTCCATGAAACTGTTTTGTGCCGAAAGCAGGTTGTTGAGGGCTTCAACAAGGTCGCGTGCAAGATTCGAACTCATGGATTCCGAGGTTGCCCCGATTTCGGCCGGGCGTTCCATGTTCAATTGGGCCAGCACCACTTTTGAAAGGGCGACGAGTACCGAACGACGTCGCAGTTCAAAGTCGAACTGCACGTTTGAAACGTCGCGCAACGAGTTGCGGAGCGTTTGGTTCACATCATCGACGTAAGAATAATAATCGCGTCTGGCGCGTTGGTATTCGATTTGCGCCTGCCGGTAAGCGTTTCGTTCCGCAAGCCGCGTCAACGGGGCGTCCCATTGCACGCCGACGCTAAGACCTGCGTTGCGACTGTCGAACGCAACCGGATTGTTGGTCCGCGTCCCGATGTCGCCGTTGACCGAAACGTTCAAATTGCCCTGCAACTGGTTGGCGGTGATTTCGATATTGCGCCATTTGTTGACAAGTTCCGTTCTTGCGTTCATCCAGTCGAGCCGGTGTTGCGCGGCCACCTTGAGGGCGGTTTCCGGCGTGATGTCGATCTGCGTCATCGTGACGGCATCCAGTCTCGCCCGCGCCTGGTTGACCGACAGATAACGCGTTTGTCCTGTCAGTCTCGTCAGCAATTGCGAGATGAAATACCGATACGGGTCTTTTTGAGCGTCACTGAGGACCGTCATGTTTTCTTCGTTTTCCGAAGACCGGCGTGCTTTCGTTGCTTCGAGAACGGCACCCATTTCGAGCATTTTCATGCAGGCCATGCTTTCCGCATCCAGTTCCCCTTTTCGCAGCATTTCCGTCACGACCGCGCGATCCGATTTTCGCAGGATGGCAATCTGTTTGCTGATGGCGTTCAAAGCGATTTCTATTTTCGGCATTTGCGTCCGGATTTGCGTCACGCGGGCCTGGAATACATCCTCACTGAAACTTTTCGGATCAATGTAGCCTTCAAATTTTTCCGTTTCACCGGCCAGAGATCGAATATTCTCAAGACGTTCGGGAATCTTTTGTTCCAGTTTGCTGATGTCTTCATACACGATGGCGATTTCGCCTTTCAAGCGGTCACAGAGTTCATAAAGATTGTTTTCGAGGTCCGCCGGAACCGCTTTTTCCTTGTCACGGACCGGGACGAACAGTTTTTCGATCTCTTCCTGAATCGCCGTCAGCCCCGGCGACATCAACTCGAATTGATTCAGCAACGGGTCCTTGACTTCGACGGTTGTGCTGGGGGGGAGACCGATCTTGGTGTTGACAAACTGTTCAACGGTCGTATTATACGTATTCGATTGCGACATCAACTGGCTTTGCGAATCCAGGTAGTTCAACCGCATCTGTTCGACCTGATAATAGTCGACCCGCCCGGCGGTGAACAACGCTTCGATCTGCCGTTCCGAAGCGCGACTTGAAATGACGTTGGATTTTTGGTTGGCGATGCGGACTTGGGAAGCCAAAAGGGAGATATAGCCTCCGCCCGTGCTTGATCCAGTGCTTCGCGAAGCCGGCATTCCGCCCGCGACGGGAAGCCCGACATCGTTTCCTCCGAAAATGACCGTCTTGTAAAACCCCTGACGGTAAAATGCCATTTGCCGGATATTGGCCAACAAATCGCGTTCGGACCGTGTCAGATTTTCGAGAACGTATTCGCGACCGCCGCCGCGAAGAAACGGTTGCAAAAAGCTCGCCGAAATGATCGTGTTGTAGGATTGCGTGTCGGGACCAGCCAACTGCCAGGTGATGTTGTTGGCGACTTCAATCATTGCCTGGGCTCCAGTCGCCATTTTTTTGTTGAAACCGATCACATTTTGTTCCTTCCACGTCGAATCACGCAACGCACCGTTCGTCGAATAAAACAGCGAACTGCCGCCATAAAACTGCGTGTCGAACTGGAAACGCTGAAACGAAACGGCGAGTGCCGAAAGATACAGGTTTTCGAGAGCCGTTTGATAAGCGGGCGAATGAATTTGCGCAAGACGAAACGCCGCTTCCTTGTCGAGAACGAGGAGCCCGTCTTCGTTCATGGTCAAATATCGTTGCCAATTGGGATTTTCGACGAAATTGGTTTTTCCCCGGGAACCCCAGTCGCCGTTTCTTTTCCCGTTGACGCATTGCATCAGCCGGTGTGCCGTGGCGTCGTCCGGAGGCATCGGTTCGCAATCCGGATTATGGGGATCATAAAACCGGGACTGGGGATTCGGCTGAATCGAATAATCGACCGCTTCCCAGCGTTTGTCCCTTCCTGCGGATTTGATCAGCGAGGAAACTTCGCCATCCGCCTTTTGACGGTAATATTGTCGACTGCACCCGGAAAGATAAAACAAAAAGGTGATGATAATAATCGCCAATATCTTGATTAACAATCCGACCCTTGAAATGAGAAGTTCGTCTTTTGTTTTTTGTTTGATATTCATGATTTTCAACATGTCGCTGATCAATAACCTTTGCTGTGATCTCTCAAAAAAGACGTGATATACCATAATCCTTCGTCATCACATTTAATCGTCGGCAAAATGGGTGAACTTTAACGATTATTGCAATATTTTCGGCAGTTGATTTTTTTCTCATTTTTTATTATTGTTTTGGAAATCATTTTTTGCAAAAATTTTTTGCCCATTTTTTCACGCAAACATAATAAACCTTGACTTTTGGCTTGTGTGGAAATAATATCAATGTGTGGGTTTCCATTTTTTGTTTTTCACACGGAAAACATCCGAGCGGGTTCGCAAAACCCGGCTTTTTCATCGCCGACAATATTCCTTAACCAACTGGTATTGCAGACTATGAGCATTTGGAACAAAATTCTTTTGGTTCTGATTTTTTTCTGTGTCATCGGAGTGTTTTATCTCGGTGCGAAATCACTGTCCAACCGGTCTGCCAATCAGAAAAAGTTGCAACAAATTGCAATATCCATCGAAAAGGAAAAGGAAAAAAACAGCCAAATCCTGTACGGAAACGAGGATGGACTCGAAAAGTTAAATGCCCAGGTTGCCACTTTGCGTAAATTGCAGGATGCGCGAACATGGTTTCGCTGTCAACCGGTTTCTCCGCCGCAAGTAGCGGACAAAGACGTTACCTTACAGCTTGTGATTGCACGAGATACATCGAATACATCAGGAGGGGGGAATGCGTCAGGCGACGCAGCAGGTTCTCCGGCCCCTGATGCTGCCGCCAATCCTGCTGTTGTTGCGGACCCGTCGGCCCGGATACCTCTGAAAACGACCGTTTACCTCTTTGATCAGCGTTCGCAATCCGAAGGAGGCGTTTTTCTTGGGGAGTTTTCCGTTGAAAAGGCGGATGCCCAGGGGATCACGTTGAAGAATTCACTCTTGATGACCAATGCTGAAATCGAGAAAATTGCGGCAAGTCAGTCGACAAACGCAGAATGGGCGGTTTACACTGTTTTGCCGACTGTTTTGCCCGGTATGCCCAGTAATGCCGCTTCGCCCGGCGATGCCGGAAACGATTCGACTTCAGCGCAAACAGCAGCAGCATCCGATGTCACTGAAAATGCGAGTGCTGTCGAAAATGCGGTGGTTGCTGAAAATACGGGAACCGGAACTGATACGGCGGATGCTCTTGGGGCTTTGGTGAAAGACTACTCCGCTCTGCATTTGAAAAGGACGCAATTGTTAAAAGACATTGACATGCTTCAACGTCAAATCAAATCCCTTGAAAGTGCGGATGTACAAGGCAAGGAATTGAGTGTTTCCTATCAAAAAGAAATTGATTCGACGAAAGCCTCGATTGCCGAAGATCAGATGCAGCGTCAGGAAGTCAGTTCCGTCAAAGCGGCACTTGATCATGAAATTCAACAGATGACTACACAAATAGCGACTCTCAAAGCTCTTAACAAAAAGATACTGGCGGATTTGACCGTTGCCCAGGTTCAAGCGGCTGACGAAATCACAAGACAAGAAGCGTCAACCGTTGCTCCTTAGGATGTGTCTTTAACCGGAATTTTTGCGAGAAAACAGCAGCCGGGAACACAGTGAGTAAGTAACATGAACGGAGTGACCGGAGAACGATGTAGCCCCTCGCTCCGGTCACTCCGTTGCGTTTGGTTCCCGGCCGGCTGTTCTTGCGGAATACTTTCTGGCGAATGCCTGAATCCAGCATAAAAATACAAAAATTGCTCTTTTTCAAGCCACACATTTTTCATAGAATCCGGCATTGGGCTTTTGTGACCATCTTCCCATAAGCAAAATGCTATGAAAATGTTTAAGATTCCAATGTTTTTCAAACCGTCTTTTGTCGTCTTGATCGGCATGTTTATGATTTCCGGTTGCAGCACGCCGCAATCCCGTCAACGCGACCAGCGACTTGAAGACCTTGAACGCCGCGTCAGCCGCATGGAATTCGAAAATCGTGACACGTCAAAAGATGATATCGACGTGAATTCCATTATGAAAACCGCCCGAGCCGCAAAACAAAGAGACGTGACCAATCTGGAACCGAACCCCATCCCGAAATGATCAATCCATCTCTTGTGCCGAATGATCGTCGCCGGAAGACGAACCGCGAAATGCGCTTCCCCAGCTGTCCTGACTTCCGGAGCCGCTTTGTGTCTCGTCATACGCTTCCTGACATTTGATGCATTTTGTCGCAAAAGGGAGTGCTTTGAGTCTCGCCGGAGAAATTTTTCCATTACAGTCTTCGCAAATTCCATATGAACCGTCACCGATCTTACCCAAAGCGATATTGATTTGACCGAGTTCCCGGCTTTCCACTTCGGCAAGTTGAAAAGCCATTTCATTTTCGTTTGAACCTTGTGCCGCGTCGACCACGTCGCCGACGATTCCGCCATCATTTGTTTTTTCCTGATCAATATCGTCGTCCATCCATTTTAAAATCGAATGACGACGATTGAGCAACGCTTCTCTTAACTCTTCCGGTCTGACCTCTTTGGTGCGACGTTCCCCGGAAATTGGTTTGACGTTTCCGGCAAGTGCGTTCGTGTTTTTCGATCGCGAAGGGTTTTCCACACTTGTTTTTTTCTTTTCCCTGCTCTTGACAGCAAGTTCTTTGGAGAATGAGGTTGCTTTTTTGTGGACTGTTGTCTTCCCCTGATTTTTCAGAATACCGTTTTTCTTTTTTTTGTCAGATAATTTGTGAGGTAAAGCATGGGATTTCACTGAAGTTGTTTTCACAACGGCAGTTTTTTTTACAGAAGGGGATTTGGTCTCAACAGAGGACGGGCGGGTGGCTCGTTTGACCGAATTCTGCGGTTTTGACGTTTGATTTCTGCTTTTTTTGACTGTTTTTGCCATTTTACGCTCTCTCAACAAATCATCATTGAAATTGAACCGCCAAGCGACAGCGACATTGTAAAGAAAAACCGTTACGCGAACCTAATGCGTTAATAATATACGACACAGACTTATTTTTTATCTCAGAAACAAGAGTTATTGCCAAGATAGATGCAAAGACCGGTAAAATGTGATACAATGCGCGATTGTATTGGATGTCGCAATAAATATGATTATTATGGAAATTCTGAAATTTCTGATTTTTTGCCGGGAAATCACGAAAAATTGAATATCGAAGTACAAAAATTCAAAATCGTTTTGGAAGATGGACCGTTGCTTGCCGTCAACAAGCCGTCGGGGCTTTTGACTCAGGCACCGCCCGGAATCGACTCGCTGGAACATCAGGTCAAAGACTTTTTGACCGTTCGTGACCAAAAGCCTGGGCGATGTTATCTCGGCGTACCGCACCGGCTCGACCGTCCAGTGAGCGGCGTTCTTTTGTTGGCGAAACATGTTCGGGCGACAAGACGGCTTTCCGAACAATTCGAGTCGCGAACCGTTGAAAAAACGTACTGGGCCGCTGTTTCCGGTCAGCCGTCCGAAGAGAGCGGCACCTGGATCGATTTCATGAAAAAGGTCAAAAACCAACCGATTGCCGTTCCGGCTTCGCCCATCGATCCGGAAGCCCGTGAGGCGATTCTTCATTTTCGCATCCTCAAGCGATTCGAGGGGGGGACACTGCTGGAGATAAAACTTGAGACCGGTCGCATGCATCAGATTCGGCTGCAAGCGGCATGTCGCGGCTTTCCGGTTCTCGGCGACGCGCAATACGGCTCGACTGTTTCATTTGGCGAACAATACGAAGACGACCGGATGCGGGGAATCGCACTCCATGCCCGTTCGATTTCGTTTTTGCACCCGATGACCCGTTTGCCGTTGATGCTTGAAGCCGAACTTCCGCCGGCATGGGCGGAACTTGGCATCAATTGACATTGGGGTTCCGCTGGCCCCCCCACCAGAGCTGCGACAGTTATGGAGCGGTTGAATCTGAAATGATTTGGAGATATGATATTACTTGTCTCATAAAAAATGAGGCGGTCGAAATAACAGCCGGGAACGTAAGTGACCGGTTATTCCGCCGAGGTACGAACCCGTCGCTTACGCTCCGGGCTGCTGTTCTTGATCTTCTTGCATTGTCGTCCTCAGGTTATCACAGGAGAATAAAATGTCGAATCGACGTGAATTTTTGAAACAAGCGGGTGTTCTTGGAACTGCTGCCATTTTGACCCAAACACCCCCGGTCATCGGCAAAACGTCCGAGGGGCCGCAACTTGTGGAAATGCAGGGGCAAAAGCCGGGTACAACGATTTCCATGCGGGATAAATTGCAAAACATGCCGCCGCGCCGGCAGATCACGATTCCGAATGTCGGCGACTGGCAGGTGCTCAAAGGGGATTTTCATATCCACACGATTTTCTCGGACGGAACCCTTTGGCCGAAAGAACGTGTCATCGAAGCGGCGGGAAACGGTCTTGACGTGATCGCCATCACCGATCATATTGAATATCGCCCCAATCTTGGCGGTTCCAGTGGTCTCAAATTGGCCGACCGCAACGATGACCACAATATTTCTTATGACATTGCAAAGCCGGAAGCGGATCAGCGAAAAATCATCCTTGTACGCGGCACGGAAATCACCAAATCCAAAATGCCGCCGGGACATTTTAACGCACTTTTTTTCGAAGATGCCAACCGGATCGCCGCGCAAGTCAGTGATTACCGCAAAATGTTCGAGGAAACGGTCCGGCAAGGAGGTTTTCTGCTCTGGAATCATCCCGGTTGGGAAGCTCCCGGCAGCGGCGGAATCGAAAAAGGGGCACCGACGATTTTCACGCCCGAACACGAGGAAATTTTCAAAAACGGCTGGATGCATGGCATTGAGGCGTTCAATCAGTATGATTATTATTCCGTCGTTTCCGATTGGGTGGAGGAAAAAGACCTTGCGACGTTTGCCAACAGTGACATCCACCAAACGGAAATCGAAACTTACGGGGTTCGCAACCCGCGACGCCCGATTACGCTGGTTTTCGCCAAAGAAAGGACACACGATGCCGTCAAGGAAGCGTTTTTCGCCAAACGAACGGTCGGCTGGGCCGCCGACATGATCCTCGGTCGCGAAAAATGGCTCAAGCCGCTCTTCGAGGCTTGCGTCGAAATTCATGCCGATGGTGGCACGCTTGCCTTCGTCAACAAAAGCAGTCTGCCCGTCGTCATGCAGGTCGGCAACCAAACGGTCAATCTTTCGCCGCTTGGCATGGCCGAAGCGAAACGGACCGCGTCCGGCAAATTCCTTGTTGCAACCAATTGGCACACCGGAATGGACAAACGGCTTGAAATCGCGATTCCTTGACTCTTCCTGCCTTCCCGCCGCCGGTTCTGCCGGCGAAGAAATATGAAGAAATATGAAGAAATATGATTGATTTCCACCTGTCAGCCGGTACAATGAACAATGAATATTGCGCCTGTTTTTCACAAAAACCAGCATGATTTTGTACAAAAATACGTATGTTGGACTGCCGCTATGAAATTTTGTCGATTCAGTCATTAAAATTTTTCTGAAAGGAAAGCTGTTCCATGAAAAGAGAGATAAATGTTAAAATAGGGGGGGTGGCAATCAAAGAGCTTTTACCCTTGTTGAACTTCTCGTCGTCATTGCGATTATTGGAATTTTGATCGCGCTTCTGTTGCCGGCGGTTCAGGCGGCCCGTGAAGCGGCTCGCCGGATGCAATGCTCGAACAATGTCAAGCAGTGGCTTCTCGCGTTGCATACTCACCACGACGCAAAAAAGGAAATGCCCTCCGCCACGAACACGCTTCGAGGCGGAAACAACTCGACCGATAACTGGTCGGCGACGGTTTTGCTGTTCCCTTTCATGGAGCAGCAAGCGTTATATGATGTCAAGTTAAGCGATTTGTCGAATTGGGGCGGACCGAATGTCTGGGACGACGGCTGGGGGTCGATGAAAGGACAAGTTTCCACGTTGCTTTGCCCTTCGAGTCCGAGGGTGACCGGCAAAAACGACGATCAGGCAAAATGCACGCACACGAATTATATGCACAGTTACGGTGACGCGATCCGCCCCAACACGTTTTCGGGACGAGACGACGCAAAGTGGTCTGCAATAAATACCCGGGGACTTTTTTCGCCGAAGAATACCCGCAACTTTGGTTTCATCACGGATGGCCTCAGTAACACCATTGCGTTGGGGGAAGCCGTGACTCCCGACGGTTGGGGACAGGACGGAAACAGCAATATGCTCAAGGGGAATTTTATCTATCTCCCCGCAATGGACGGCGGTTCCGGAATCTTCGAAGGTTTTCCGGGCGGGTCAGGAAATAAAGGTCCCGGTGAGTTTTGTACCTTCGCCTTGGTTGCCGATCCGGGAAACCGCCAGGTTTATCGTTCCGGGAGTGAACTTTTCGGTGGGCATGGACTACGCGCCGCCGATGGACGGTTTCCTCAAACCGGATTTACGACGGTTCTGCCGCCCAATTCTCCTTCGTGCATCAGTTGGCGCGGCGACGGCAACTGGGGACTCTCTTCTGCCAGCAGCTACCATACGGGAGGAGTCAACGTCGGTCTTGCCGATGGGAGTTGTCAGTTTGTCAGCGACACGATCAACTGCGGCAATTCCACGGACTTGCCAACCGTATCGGGCAAAAGCCCTTACGGCGTTTGGGGAGCACTCGGAACCCCGCAAGGCGGTGAGTCCCAAAGCCTGTAAAATACAAATATCTGTGCAACTTTTTTCAAGGAACGCTCCATGAGACGATCACTTTTGGCATTATTCCTCGGTGCATTGTTGTTCTTGTCATTCGGTTGCAGTGAAAAGCTGCCGCCGGATTTACCCAAACTTTATCCGACAAGTGTGATTGTGATCCAGGACGGCAAGCCGCTCGAGGGGGCAACCGTCCAATTGCTTCCCAAGGATTCCAAAAGTCGTTGGGCTGCGGGTGGAAAAACAGATACTTCCGGCAAAGTGGAATTTTTTACCGAAGGGCACTATCGTGGAGTCCCTGAAGGTGATTACAAGGTTACCGTTTCCAAAATTTTCACGGAACCAAGTCAGTATGGTTCCATTAGACCGGATGGTGCCGAGGCGGCTGCGGCTTGGGATAAAGGGGTCGCGAGCGAATATGGCAAACTGAAATCCTATCTTTTGGTTGATCCGGTCTATGATTCCCGAAAGACTTCTCCTTTGGAATTAAACGTCGGTCCCAAGCAACCCAAAGAGAGACAAATCGACATCGGTAAGGCGTTCAACCAGCTTATCAAATAAGGCCGTTGATTTTGATTTGAGAAGAAACACGGTTTTCAATGGCAGCCGGGAACGAAGCGCAGTGACCGGATCATTTCGTGTTCGATCCGGTCGCTTCACTTTGTTACGCTCCCGGCTGCCATTTCCCGGATTTTGCGTGTTACTTTCCGGCAAAAGTGCTAAAACAACCACAAACTTTCAAATCCATTGTGAAAATGATGACAAAAAGTTCATTGCGATTTTTCGGTACATTCTGTCTTTCGATCATGCTTTGTTCGTTGGTTTCCGCTCAGGAAACATCGGCGGGTTGGGAGAAATATGAAAAGAATCCCGTCCTCGGCGGCGATCTCGGAACCTGTTTCGACATTACCATGCTCAAGGAAGGCGATCTCTACCGCATGTGGTTTTCCTGGAGACCGAAAAAATCGATCGCCTACACGGAGAGCAGGGACGGCGTCAAGTGGTCGGAGCCGAAAATCGTCCTTTCCCCGGTCGACAACGATTGGGAACACGACCTGAATCGTCCGGGAATCGTCTTCAAGGACGGCGTTTATCACCTTTGGTATACCGGCCAGGCGAACGGTCATTCAAAAATCGGATACGCGACAAGCAAAGACGGTTTGAATTGGGAGCGTCAGTCGAAAGAACCTGTTTTGGTTTCCGAACTTCCTTGGGAGAAGGTGGCGGTGATGTGCCCGCACGTCGAGTGGGACGAAAACGAAAAACTTTTCAAAATGTGGTATTCAGGGGGAGAGCAATATGAGCCGAATGCCATTGGTTACGCAACAAGCCCCGATGGTCTCCATTGGACGAAATTCAAGGAAAATCCGATCTTCTTTGCCGACAAGAATTTGAAATGGGAACAACACAAGGTTACTGCCTGCCAGGTGCTGAAACACGGTGACTGGTGGCTGATGTTTTACATCGGTTTTGAAAACGAAGACCTTGCCCGGATCGGAATCGCCCGGTCAAAAGACGGCGTGACCGGTTGGGAGCGTCATCCGGCCAATCCGATCATCTCGCCCGGTCGGGACAAATGGGACCATGACGCCTGTTACAAACCGTTCGTGATTTATGACCGGAACGAAAAAAAATGGCGTCTCTGGTACAATGGCCGGCACGGAGGCTGGGAACAGATCGGTATGGCCTTCCATGACGGCGAAGACCTGGGTTTCCGGGCGGAAGGGAACAATATAAAAGGCGATGATGTAAAAAAAAAGTGACGGGCGTCCTCAGGGCTGAAGATTTTCGTCATTATATTGATGAATTCAACGCCGATGACGATGAAAGCATCAAGCAGCTTTATCCGAACACCGGGGCATGGGATTTTCTTTCGAAAAACATGCCGCTGCTTGAATTTCCGGACGAAGACATTCAAAGGACTTATTATTTTCGCTGGTGGACGTTCAGGAAACACTTGAAAAAAACGCAGGAAGGCGTTTACGTCATCACGGAGTTTCTTCCCGGCGTTCCCTGGGCGGGCAAGGAGAACACGATTTCCTGCCCGGCGGGGCACCATTTCCGGGAAGGCCGCTGGCTTCATGATCCGAAATATTTGAACGATTACGCAAAATTCTGGCTCAAAGGCGGCGGCTCGCCCCGTTCCTACAGTTTCTGGATTGCCGATTCGATCTGGCAGCACGCGATCGTCACCGGTGACACTTCGACGGCCAAAGAATTGCTGCCCGATCTTGTTGCGAATGACGAAGCCTGGGAAAAGGATCGGCTTGACCCTAACGGGCTTTTCTGGCAGATTGACGATCGGGACGGCATGGAAGTTTCGATCGGCGGCAGCGGCTATCGGGTGACGATCAATTCCTACATGTATGGCGATGCCATGGCCATTGCCCGTATTGCCGTTCTTTCCGGCAAGATGGAATTGGCCGAGCGGTATTATGGAAAAGCGTTTCACCTGCGTGCACGGATCAACGAAAAACTTTGGGACGGTTCCGCCGGGTTCTACAAAGTCGCGCCCAGGACAAACGACGATGCTTCGCAACCATTGCGTTTGGCCGATGTTCGCGAGGAACACGGTTACACGCCGTGGTATTTCGAAGCGGCAATCCCGAAACCGGAATATGACATTGCATGGCGACAATTGCTTGATCCGGACGGTTTTTATGCCCCGTTCGGACCAACGACGGCGGAACAACGTCATCCGGGTTTCAAAATTGCCTATCAAGGCCACGAATGTCAGTGGAATGGTCCGAGTTGGCCGTTTGCGACCTCCGTGACATTGACGGGATTGGCGAATTTGATTTTTCGTGAAAAGACGAACGATTCTGAAGCGAATGTGGAGTCCCTGTGCAACGCCTGGCGAAAAACGTTGCAAATCTACGCAAAAAGCCATCGCCGGGAACGGGAGGACGGAAAAGCAGTTTGCTGGATTGATGAAAACTTGAATCCGTTGACCGGGGATTGGATATCGCGGACACGACTCAAAGTCTGGAACAACGGTGCGTGGGATACCGGGAAGGGTGGCAAGGAGCGGGGCAAAGACTATAATCATTCCACGTTCTGTGACCTGGTCATCAACGGTTTGATCGGCTTTCGTCCCGGAATCAATGATTCGTTCGAAATCTGTCCGATTGTTGATCCGGATATTGAATACTTTTGTCTTGACAACGTGCTGTATCATGGCAGAATCATCACGATCGTTTACGACAAGACGGGAGACCGGTACAAAATCGGAAAAGGATTCAAGGTCATCGTTGACGGAAAAACAGTCGTGGAACGCAAAAATTTGCCGGAGCGGGTTGAAACCGTTTTGATGGATCATCACGAATGACGAATGTCACAGTCATGTTTGCCGTTTAGAACTGCCAATTAATCACCTGTTCCAACAGTAAAATTATTGCATATCGCACATGACATTAAAAAACACGTTGATCAAGGCGTCGGCGGGATCGGGCAAAACGTTTCAGTTGAGCAATCGTTATTTGCAGTTGATTTTCAACGAAGTGCGTCCTGAAACGATCCTTGCGACGACGTTCACCCGAAAGGCGGCGGGCGAAATCCTCGACCGTATTCTCGAACGTCTTGCGGAGGCGGCTTTCGACGACGAAAAACGACTGGAGCTTTCGAAACATGTTTTACATGCCGGCGGCGACGGTCAAAATTCAAGGAGTGAACTCTCGCGACATGAAATTCTCGCCATGCTTGCACGCCTGATGCAAAACGTGCATCGGTTGCGTGTCTCGACGCTCGACGGTTTTTTTCAGCAAATCGCCGGAAATCTGAGTCTTGAACTGGGAATGCCGCCCGGCTGGCTGATCATGGAGGAAGATGAGCGTTCACCGCTTCTGAACGAAGGAATTCGCCTGTTTCTCGAACAATCCGGACGTGAAAAGGTTGTCAGGCTGATGCACCTTTTGTTCAAAGGGGAGACGAAATCGCGAGTCGTCCGTGAAATGATCGAACTGGTCAACGGTTTGATGAAAGTGTACGAAGAGTCGGAACCCGGCGCATGGGAGCGTTTGCAACCGGCCAAAGAGCTTTCCGCCGGCGAGATCAAACGACTGGCGTATTCATTGTCGACGGCGGAAATCGCGTTGACGAAAAAAGGCGCCCCCAACATGGACATGCAGAAAGCACGCGACAAAGACCTGGCGATGATCCGGGAGTCGCTTGAAAACGGGCAGCCCGTTGATTGGGAAACGCTGGGAAAAAACGGCTTGTGTCCGAAAGTATTGGACGGAACCTGTCATTATAAGAGAGCCGACATGCCGGAATCCCTGTCCGCCGTTTACGATCAAATCGTGCAACAGGTGCGGGCGGCGGTGATCAATCGTCTTGTCGTGCAAACCAAAGCGATGGGAGTGTTGCTCCGGGAGATCACCGTAATTGTCGACGGTTTGAAAACGCAATCCCGCATGTTCGATTTCAGCGATGTCACCCGGCGTCTCGCACAAACGGCACTTGACGACAAATTGCTCCAGGTGACGTATCGGCTCGACGCCGACACGCAACACCTGTTGCTCGACGAATTCCAGGATACTTCGCCGAATCAATGGCAAGTCCTGAAACCGTTTGCCGAGCGGGTCGTCGCGAAAAAAAAGAATTCCACACCGGCTGCGGTATCGTTTTTTTGCGTCGGGGACGTCAAGCAGGCGATTTACGGTTGGCGGGGCGGCGTCGCGGAAATTTTCGACGCGATCGAAAACGATCTCGGCAAACTTGACGAGGAACATCTTGACACAAGTTACCGGAGTTGCAAGCCGGTCATCGACACCGTCAACGAGGTTTTCGGTTCGATCGCATTCAACGCGGCGCTCTGCGGTGATTCGGCGTCGCAATCGTTTGTCGATGCCGCCGTTCGCTGGGGGAAACGGTTTGTCGTTCACCAAACGAAAAAATCGGAATTGCAAGGTTATTGTTCGATGCGGACATCGTCGCCGCCCCGGGAAAAATTCGATGCCGAAGGGAACCGCATCGCTCCGACATCTGTGGAAAGAAAACAGGCGCATTTGCGCAACGTCATTGATGAAATCATCGCATTGCATGATAAATCGCCGGATTCGACGATCGGCGTCCTGACGCGGACGAACGACATGATTCAAAACGTCATTTACGGTTTGCGTCTCCGCGGAATCGAAGCGAGCGAGGAGGGGGGGAACTCTCTCGACAAGTCGCCGGCGGTGGAGTTGATTCTTTCGGCACTCAGTTTGGCCGATTATCCCGGTAATCGCGTCGCATGGTTTCATGTCGCCCATTCGCCTCTTGCGGAAACGCTCGGCGTGACGCTTGACTCGCTGACGACGACTTCTTCCGAGGCTGACACGTCCTGGAAAAAAGCGGAAATGCAGATCGTTTCACACCGCATCCGCAAACGGCTGCTTGAGGAAGGTTATCCGAACGTGATCCATGATTGGGTGACGAAACTCGCCCCATCCTGTGACGACCGCGATTGCGGAAAACTGGTTCAACTGATCGAGCTTGCCTGCATGTTTCAAAAAAAATCAAAAGTGCGCACCAAACCGTTTATTGATTTCATCCGTCTCAAAAAAGTCGAAAACCCGTCCGAATCAATGCTCCGCGTCATGTCGATTCACAAGTCGAAAGGGTTGCAATTCGACATCGTTGTTCTTCCGGAGCTTGACGTCGATCTTGTCGGAGCGAAAACGCCGAAGGTTGTTGCCGGCCGGGAGCACGCAACAGGGCCGATTTCCACCGTGCTTGCTTATCCTGCACGCGATATTCGTGCTTATTTGCCGGTCGAATATCAAAAACTCGTGTCCGAAGCGGAAACCGCACGAATTGAGGAATCGCTTTGTCTTTTGTATGTCGGGATGACGCGGGCCGTTCACGAACTGAAGATGATCGTCATGCCGAAAGCGGAAACATCGAAAAAAACGGTTAAAAAAACCGATTCGGACGAAACATCCGATCAAACCGCCGGTTTTGCCGCAACGATGACCGGCGTTTTACACGCGGCTCTTGCAGGGTCGATGCCGCTGACTGAAAACACGGTTCTTTTTGAAAAAGGCGAGCGCGATTGGATCGAACCTGAACAGAAAACCGATTCGCCGGGTCAACGGACCGATTCTTTCGACGCGGAAGCGGATGAACACGAGTTGACGATCGCGCTTGCACCGTTGCGAAGTGATTCCGCGAAAAATTTGAAAAGAATGACCCCGTCGGGTCAGGAAGGCCGCGATGATGAAAGCGAAAACGAAGACGAAGACGCGGAGAAAGCGGAGAATGTCGGGATATTACAAAATTTCGACATGAACGCAGCGGTCGGCGGCGGGAATCGAATGATTATGCCGGTTTTTTTCTCCGGTTTCCGGCAAACCGGGTTGTCTCATGCGGCACAACCTCATCCGGCACAACTTTGGGGGATCGCGATGCACGCCTGCTTCGAAAAAGTGACATGGCTTGATCTGGACATGCCGTCGCGGGAAACGGTCCTTGCCGCCATTGAACAGGCGGTTCAAAAACAATGGAATGCCGGTCAAGTCAATCAAGCCGCCGATGTTTTTTTTCGATGGTGCGATCAACCCGGGATACGATTTGCTCTGGAACGGAAAACTTATCAAACTCCCGCTTCCGAATCGTCGCCGACCGGGACGAACGCACTTCTTTTTTCCGCCGTGCATCGACCGGAAAACATTGAATTCCCTGTTTGGGAAATTCAAAACGAACGACGTTTTTCAGTCGTCCCGAAACCGGGGATATTGTTGCGCGGCAGTATCGACCGCCTGACACTCCTGTACGACGGTGCGGAAAAGCAAACACTGTCCGGGGCCGACATCATTGATTTCAAGACCGACAAAATTCCAAACGAAGAAACACTATTGCAAAGGGTTCAGTATTACTTGCCGCAATTGGCGGAATATAAAAAAGCCGTCGCGATCATGTATCGGCTCCCGCCGGAACGAATCACGGCAAGACTCTTGTTTCCGGACTCAGGCGGACATCTCGAATATCCGCTCTGTTGACCGCCGGTATGACACGGCCAAACTTTATAGATGCGATCATAAAATTTGAACCGCTTCCATGGCTGCCTGTTGCGCCGACATTGTTGATGTGCACAAAATAGCAAGACTTTTTATTGTCGGCGATGCAGGCGATTCATCGGGCAGGCTCAAATTTTAGTGGCGGCACAATAATTTTGTGAACCGCAGCCGGGAGCGTAATGCACGAGCCGCGATCTGTGATCACGGCAGTGATCGGATGATCCTGCGTTCGATCCTGTCTCATGACACGCCCCGCCGCCCCCGTTGTTTTTTGTTTGCCGGAATATTATAATGAATATTGTGTTCGTTTCGGGATTTTTTGACAGCCGATGTCAAACGTTTCGTTTTTATACCGCAACCGGAAACGGTGGCAACCTTCGGCCGGAAGCAAGTGAAAAGTTGAAAAGCGAATCCAGCGTTTATTGTGGCGGCGAGAAAAAATGCACAACGCTTCCACATCTGCCGGTTGCGCCGAAATACCAAAGTTTCGTAAAATAGGACATTTGGTTCATTTCGGCAGGACCGGCGATGAACCGGACACGCTTATTTTTTATTTCCAGCACAGTAATTTTTAGTTTTTCACTTACTCTTGTATCCAGCTTCGGGAATTTTCAAGTGGCTTCAGCATATATGGTCAAATCGTGTCATGGCGGACCGGAATAATCACTATGAAGCGGCATTCGAAGCGTATTTGCGTACGCTCTGTTTGCCGTACATTCCTTCCGAGGAGAATCGGAGAAGCCGGCTGGCCGACGGGACGACCATCAAAAACCTTGATTTTATCGTCACCGTCCCCGGCAACCAATCGTGGCTGGTCGACGTCAAAGGACGACGATTTCCCGGCGGTCGTAAAAACCGTTCCTACTGGAAACAATGGGCCACCCATGACGATCTGGCCGGAATGCACTCTTGGGAAACATTGTTCGGGCGGAATTTTTCCGGGCTTTTTGTTTTCGCGTACCAGATCATCGGAAACAAATCCCCGCTCCCCGTCGAAAAATTGTTTCCGTTCCAAAAAAAGTTGTATGCGTTCGTCGGAATCCGTTTTTCCGATTACATGGACGATGTCCGCCTGATTTCTCCGCGATGGAACACTTATTCGATCTCCACACGACAATTCCGGATGCTGGCCCAACCGTTCGATGAACTGGTGAAAGCGAAGTATTTTTGACTTTTATATTTCACCACGAGGCACAAGAGAAGGGCAGGAATGCAAAAAATCCTGCCCTCTGCCTCCTTTATTTTGTTTAAGTATAAATCACAGGTTGAATCAAATATGTCCGTTCCGCCCCATCATTTTCCGAATGACCCGCCGTTTGACATGGATTTTGACCCGGAAACCGCCGGTATGGCATCCGACTGGTCCGCCGTTGATGCGGGCGTCGTCGATGTGGGAACCGAAACGCAAACGGCTCTTCGTGCGACACGCAAATCCGCCGCCAAAAAATCGATGGCCGTTTCGGAAGACGACGATTCCGAAGATGAAACCGATGAATCCGGCGGGGGCGAATCCGTTGTTGACCCGTCGGTCATCGACGAACTTTCCCTGGACTATATCATTTCCTGGAACAGGCTGGTCAGTATGACCAACTGGGAAAAAGGGAAGCTGATTTTCAACTGGCGCACCAGGCTTGCGGAGAACAACCTTCCCCGACAGACGTATTCGGATGAAACCCTGGCCAAGCGGCTCGGCAATGTTTCCGGGCAGCATGTCGGCAGGCTTCGGCGGGTGTTTGAGCGATTCGGGGAAAATTTCGAGCGGTACGACCGGCTTTACTGGAGCCATTTTCAAGCGGTTCTCGATTGGGACGATGCGGAAACATGGCTCGACGACGCGTCGGAAAACCAGTGGTCGGTCGCCACGATGCGGCTGAAACGTTGGGAGTCGATCGGCGCACCAGCGGGTCAGAAACCCCGCGATTCCGAAATTGTGGCCTCGGAAATGGATGAAGACGTCAACCCTTACAATGATTCCGACACGATTCTCGACGGTCAGGTGCGAAATGTTGCCGGCAACAGCGACAAAACGAAAGAAAAGAAGAAAAAGCATTCCGAAAACGATGATTCCGAAGGCAGTGATTCCGGAGGAAATTTCCGGTCGGGAGGCGGTGATTCCCATGACGATCTGAGCGGATTTTCTTCGGCCTCCGATGCGTTTGCCCAAATGAAAAAACTGAAAGACCTGCCGGAGGATTTGCAGGAAGCGTTTGAGCAACTGAAAACGGTGATTCTCAGTCACAAGGTTTCCGGCTGGCGCGAAGTCGAACCACAACGAATTCTCACATTTCTCAATGCCATGAAAGTGGTTGTGATGACCGAAGAAAAGTAAGATAAATAGCATGATAATCAAATAACAGGATTCTTTGAACAGCCAATGGCAGACCGAATCGTGTCGACAAAAATTTTATTTTTCCTGCAAAGAAAGTGATTTTCGTCAAGTGTTTTGTTATAATGATGGGTTTGAGATGGTTTGTGTTCGAATCCGGAATGTTTTTCAGCAGGAGTCAATCTGTGAGAAATCTTATTAAAATAGTCAACATTTGTTGGTTGACTTTTTGTGTCGCCGGTCTGTTCGGCGTGTCTTGTCTTGCGGCCCAGGAATCCGATCCCAAAAAAGGGTCGAGTGTTGATACCGATCCGGCGCATCCGGTCAAAAAGACCGGATCGGGGATTGTTTACAACACCAATGATTTTCCGGTCAACACCATTGCGTCGGTCCGTCGGGCTTTGGTTGACATGACGGAAACGTTCGGCGAACGTTATCCCGATGGTCCGGCGAATCTCAAGAAACTCGACGAATTCGAAAAACGATTCGCAGCGTCGCCGAACGACCAGAATCTGCAAAACGAATTTGATGCGTTTCGCAAAAAAGCGTTGCTTGCCAATCCGCTGCTTGATTTTGACAAGGTGGTGCTCGTTCGTGCGACCAATTTGGCCGCTCCGCCGCTCAACGCTTACATCAACACCGAAATGCGTCGCAACGGCTGGGACCACGAACTGGCGATTTTGAGCAATCTGCGCGGCACCCCGCAATTGCAGGTCGTTTTCAAGCCGGAAAAAGACCGCCCGGTGCGCGATCTCGAACTCAACTGGGATGGTCAACGTCTTCTGTTTTCCTCAATCAATGACGCGGCGGGAGCCAACGAACGCTGGGGGGTGTTTGAAATCCGTCTCGACGGTTCAGGTCTCAAATTGCTGACGCCGGACGACCAGAAAGACGTCGATTTTTTTGACGCTTGTTATTTGCCCGGCGGGAACGACATCGTCACCGCATCGACCGCCTGCATGCAGGGCTTGCCTTGCGAAAACGGCGGCCGCCCGATGGCTGTGCTGTATCGCGTCAATCCGGAAACGAAAAACGTCCGGCAGTTGACCTTCGAACAGGACAGCGACTGGCATCCGACGATGCTTCCCAACGGGCGGGTGATGTACCTTCGCTGGGAATATTCGGACATTATGCACTATTATGCACGCATTTTGTTTTCCATGAATCCGGACGGCACCAATCAGCTGGAATTGTACGGGAGCGGTTCCTATTTTCCGACCGCTTTCAAACATGCACGCCCGATGCCCGATCATTCGCACGAAATCATCGGTGTCGTCGGCGGGCACCATGGTCGCGCCGAAACGGGCCGGCTTTGCATTATCGACCCGTCGCTTGGGCACAAATACCCGTTCCGTTATCGCCCGGAATCGAAATTCTGGGGAAAGGAAAACACGAAAATCGACATTCCGACCGAAGTTTACCCGGCGGAAGTGACCGGTTTTGTGCAGGAAATTCCACATTTCGGTTATGACGTGGTCGGTAATGTTTATGATACGCAAGGGGAACATCTCAAGTACAATTTCGTCTATCCGTATCCGCTCAGCAGAAACTACTATTTGTGCAGCATTAACAAAGCCGATGAAGGCAATACTTACGGAATCTATCTTGTCGACCGGTTCGACAACATGACGCTTATTTACGAGGAGAAGGGAAAAGGGCTTTTTGAACCGATTGTCGTGCAGACGACGACACCGCCGCCGGTCTTGTCCGATCGTGTTGACGAAACGTCCGACACGGCCAACGTGTTCATCACCGACATTTATCGCGGTGCCGGATTAAAAGGGGTGCCTCGTGGAACGGTCAAAAAATTGCGGGTTTTCTCGTACCATTTTGCCTATCAGGGGAGCGGCGGTCACGAATCGGTCGGTGTTGAGAGCAGTTGGGACATCAAGCGGATTTTGGGAACCGTCGATGTCGAAGCGGACGGAAGCGCGTCGTTCAAAATTCCGGCCAACACACCCGTTTCGGTTCAGCCGCTCGACGAAAACGGAAGAGCGATTCAACTGTTTCGCTCGTGGTTTGTCGGAATGCCGGGCGAAAGCGTCGCCTGTGTCGGTTGCCACGAAAATCAGTCCAATGTGACGCCGAGTGTTAATGTGATCGCCGCCAACCGCCGCGTGCAGGATGTGACGCCGTGGTTCGGATCGCCGCGACCGGTTGCGTTTTCGTCGGAAGTGTACGAACCGGTGGTCAAAAAATACTGCATCGGCTGTCACGACGGGACGGATGCCAAAGTCCCTTCATTTGCGGATGCGAGAAAAGCGTATGACAATATCAATCCGTTCATCAATCGTCCTGGCCCGGAAACCGACATGGATGTGTTGCCTCCTTACGAGTATCACGCCTCGACCAGTGAGCTTGTCCAAATGCTCGAAAAAGGGCACTACAACGTTCAACTCGACAAAGACGCCTGGAGCCGGATTTATTGCTGGATCGACTTGAACGCCCCATGGCGCGGCAAGTGGGAAAACGCCCCCCAGGAAAAGCGTCGCAGTGAATTACTGAAGTTGTACGCCAATATTGAAAATGACCCGGAAACGGAGTACAGCCGTTCGCTTGCCGATGCGGAGTCGCAAAAAATCGATTTCGTCAAACCGAAGGAGTTCGTCAAACGAACCGACACATTGACGGCGAAAAACTGGCCGATGACGGCGGCACAGGCGACGGAAATGCAGAACAAACTCGGCAACGTCGAACGTGTTTTGGACCTCGGCAAGGGGCAGACGCTCAAGTTGCGGCGAATTCCCGCCGGCGAGTTTGTCATGGGAAACAATGACGGTTTCCCGGACGAGTCGCCGCGGGCGGTCGTCCATATCGAAAAGCCGTTCTGGATCGGTGTCACCGAAGTGACCAATGCCCAGTACGAAGCGTTTGATCCGACGCATGACACCCGGTATCACAGCGAACACGGCAAGGATCATACCACGCCGGGGTACATCGCCAATCATCCCGAACAGCCGGTCGGTCGCGTTTCCTGGCTTGAAGCGAACGAATTTTGCAAGTGGCTCGGCGGCAAAACCGGAGCTGATGTTCAACTGCCGACCGAAGCCCAATGGGAATGGGCCGCCCGAAGCGGCAGTGCCGACCAGTTTTATTACGGAAACGCCAATGTCGATTTTTCGAAGTACGCCAACCTGGCCGACGCTTCGCGGCGTTATCTTTACTCGGCCTGGGAAGACGGTGCGATGATCCATGTCCGGAATCCGTATCCGAAAGAGAGCGTTTTTCCGTTGCGCGATGACCGGTTTGTCGACAATCATTTTGTCGTTGATTATGTGGCGCAATGTCTCCCGAATGCCTGGGGTTTGTACGATATGATCGGCAACAACCTGGAGTGGACGCGATCCGATTACCGCCCGTATCCCTATCATGACGCGGACGGTCGCAACGCCGGTTCGGAAACGGCGGAAAAAGTCGCCCGCGGCGGAAGCTGGATCGACCGTCCCAAGGTCACCGGCTCGTCAACGCGGTATTATTTCAAGCCGTATCAAAAAGTTTACACGGTCGGCTTCCGTGTCATCATTAAGGAATAATGCCAGGGCTTGCGCGGAAGCAAGGGTTCGCGAAAAAGTAATGTGGTCGTTTCAACAGCAACCCGGAACGTAAGTGACGGGTTATTGTTATGGTTGATCATCCACACCGCTTCGACCCCCGCGCTGACGCTCTCGTTATACCACACAAATATTTTTATTTATTTTATCCACAGATTTACGCAGATTAACACAGATGATCAAATAAGTGTTTTTTTCGATCATACAATACCATAAACAGTTGACTTTTGTGATATGGGAAAACCACGGCATTTTATATCATACAGTGAATAAACAAGCTGTACAAAAAGGTAAAAATATTATCTTTGAATTATCTGTGTCAATCTGAGCCATCTGTGGATAAAAATGATTGGAGATCGACTTGTGTGGTACAACGAGGCGGCTACGGGGCGGATGTTTACGTCGACAGATTCTTGATTTACGTCAATAAATTCTTGAAATGACCTAACGTCCGGACTTTCCATGAGACCGGTCCGGTAAAATGACGGCATTTCCTCTTGCGGAAATGACATTTCTTCGCGGAAACGGATTGTCAACCTTATCCGAACGGTTTTCCGGTTCCAGGAAATCGTTGCGTCGGGCAACGTACCCGATATTTCGAGCCGGCAAAACCCGAATCTCTTTCGGCGCACCGTGATTCGGTAAAACCGCCGATTCCGTTGTCGATCCAGGTGCCTGTAGCATGGGGGACTGCAACGAGGCGGATTCCGGAATCACTGAAACCGGAATCACTGAAAAAAGGATCGGCGGCGGAGCCGAAGCCGCTGAGGCAAACGCGGGATTTGGCTCCGGTTTCGACATCGGTAATGCGGATTCGAACGGCTTGTATTCCGGCAGCTTGTTTTTCAATCCCGAATCCGTTGGCACGCTCTGATCATGGTACGACATCGTTCGATAATCCGAAGGCGGCAAGTTTGACAAATTTGCCGGCTCTGTCGGCGAATCGGTCAGCACGGCAAACCGGTCCGGCTTTGCCGACGATGAAGACGGTGAAGATGAAGACGGTGAAACAGTGCCGGAACGTAATGAATCCTCACTTTCCCCCGATTCGGCAAAATCGTCCGCCGTCATATATTGTGTCGATGCATGATCACGGGAGGCATGGTCATAAGACGAAGAAACCGCGTCCGACGGCTGGCGTGCGGATTCCTGAACTGTCGGTGTTCGATGCATGGGCTGCGTTCGGGCGACATGATCATGCATTACGTCATGTTCAGCGGGAAAACGCAATGCAAGCAGCCCGCCCGCAAGCAAAACAACACTTGCAATCGACACCTTCCACTCGGGGGGGAGAGATGATGTGATCATACAATAGATAACTGACAGCCGTTCCGTAAAAATGGTCTTTCGTCATGCCTGGGTGCAGCCGACATAACAAACCAGCATTTCATTGATATACTTGGTTGGACACAAAAGTTGAACCGCCACCAGATTTTTTGGCCACGAAGACCGCAGCTTCCGTTGGTTGCTGCTATCCAACTCTTATGTTCAAGTCAATAGATTATTATAAGGCCGGGACAAGTAATCACCATTTTTTTTCCTGAAAATCGACGTTTTCTTCAGTCAAAAACAAATTTGAAGTATTTCGACCGGCAAAAAACAAAAAGTCAACGCAAGCGAAAAATTTTTTGGACAGAATAGCATTGTCCCACATCTTGATTTTTTTCATTATATCTGCGAAAATTATTGTCCTAGACATAAGAGTTGGATAGCAGCGACCAACGGAAGTTGCGGTCTTCGTGGCCAAAAAATCTGGTGGCGGTTCAACTTTTGTGTCCATACCAATAACATCTTGAAAAATGAACATTTCAGACATTTCACCAAAACGGCAATAATTTCACTGAAATCCATATTAAAAATGCCCAACCAGCCACTCACCGACATTGAAATCGCCCAACGAGCCACATTGCAACCGATCACGCGCATTGCGGAAAAACTCGCCATTCCGGAAACACTGCTTGAACGATACGGCGAAACCAAAGCGAAAGTTTCACTTGACATTTTCGCACAAAAAGAAGGGTGTTCCGACGGCAAATTGATTCTGGTCAGTGCGATCACGCCGACCCCGGCCGGCGAAGGAAAGACGACCACCTCGATCGGTCTTGCCGACGGCCTTCGGCGTATCGGAAAACAGGCGACCGTATGTCTACGTGAGCCGTCACTCGGTCCGTGTTTTGGAATGAAGGGGGGGGCAGCCGGCGGTGGTTACGCGCAGGTCGTGCCGATGGAGGAAATCAACCTGCATTTCACCGGCGACCTCCACGCGATCACGACCGCCCACAATCTGCTGACGGCGATGATTGACAATCATTTGCATCACGGAAACGCATTGAAACTCGACACGCGAAGAATTCTCTGGAATCGTGTGCTGGATTTGAACGACCGTGCTTTGCGAAACGTGACCGTCGGTCTGGGTGGGACGGCGAATTCGGTCCCGCGCGAATCCGGCTTCGAGATCACGGTTGCGTCCGAAATCATGGCGATTCTCTGTCTGAGCGAGTCGTTGCAGGGACTCAAACAGCGGTTCGGGGAAATTCTTGTCGGTTATACGACGGACCACAAGCCGGTGCGGGCTGCCGATCTGAAAGCGCACGGGGCGATGGCGGCACTCATGAAAAACGCGATCAAACCAAATCTCGTGCAGACGCTTGAAGGGACTCCGGCATTTGTGCATGGCGGGCCGTTCGCCAACATCGCGCATGGTTGCAACAGCGTGCTGGCAACCAAAATGTCGCTGAAACTTTCGCAATACACGGTCACCGAAGCCGGTTTCGGCGCCGATTTGGGAGCGGAGAAGTTTTTCGACATCAAGTGCCGCATGTCGGGGTTGAAACCGGATGCCGTGGTACTGGTCGCAACGATTCGGGCATTGAAAATGCATGGCGGTGTCGAGCTTGCCCAATTGAAAACGGAAAATCTCGGTGCTCTCAGGCTCGGACTTGCCAATTTGCAGAAACATGTGGAAAATATCAGAAAATACGGTTTGCCGGTGGTCGTTGCGATCAATTCGTTTCCGACTGACACGGAAGCCGAACTTCAACTTCTGCAACGGCAATGCGAATCGGCCGGCGTCAGGGCCGTTCGTGCCGACCA